>Ga0210085_1000004_pt1 | contig 130611 bp, 109 predicted proteins | sample China_Galinas_PW_5_FD_184866 | JGI IMG/M metagenome (GOLD analysis project Ga0210085, IMG submission 184866) | Wetland microbial communities from San Francisco Bay, California, USA, that impact long-term carbon sequestration - China_Galinas_PWC_D1... | ecosystem: Environmental > Aquatic >...
CCGGGGGGTCCGATTTAACGTGGATAACTTCGCTATCCCACAGGGTTATCCACCTCGTCACCCGGCGCGCAATGAAATATAGATGGCCGCCGGCAACAACGAAGGCCACGGAGGGAAACTCGGACTGGAAAGTCGGCGAACCGAACAGCGCGTCTGGAAGGACGAAGATCCAGCGATGGACCGCGCCCAGGAGAGCAGGAGAATTAGGCTTTGTACGAGACGGGAGGCGGCGAGCCGAGCAGCAACAGGCCACCGGTCACCTGCTTGACGTTTGCCTTCGGATAAACGGCCTGGACCTTGCGCAACGCCGGCAGGAATTTCTTCTTGAAGTCCTTGTCGGCATCCATCCCCGTGTACTCCTGGGTGAACTGTTCCCGCAGCGCTTTCCAACGCAAGGTGACGCCCTTGCCCTCGATTCGGTGCAGGCGATGCGCCAGCCATGTGTACACGTCTAGCGCCAACGCCGAGCTCTTCAGCGCGTGCAGCGCCCGGCTGTCCAGCGGAACTGCGCTGTCCTTTAGCGACTGATAATACCCCTCGGACAGAACAAGGACGCCCGGCCAGAGTGCACGCTGGCGCGTGTTGGAATGGGCGAGCCAGGCATCGAACTGCTCGACCGGCTGACCGTTGAAGGTGCGGCCGCGAAAACCGATCTGAAGGCGGCAGGCCGCAAGCGCGTGCATCTGCCTGCGCAGCGTTGCGTAGCGGGCGCCCTGGTTGTCGAGGCCCATGATGCGCAAGAACGCCGCGGCGCTTTCCCCAATGGGGATCTCGCGCACATGATTGCGCACTGCGTAGGTGGACAGCCAAGCCAGGGCCAGCCGCGGCATGACACCGTAGGGGACTGGCTGCTGGACCGGGCCACTGCCTTCGTCCAGCAAGCCGGCCTGGATGCTTACCCAAGCCCCTCCGGATTGGCGAAGGAACTCGCGGCCGATGACCTTGGAGCGAGGCAAGCCTACCTGGCAGAGGATGGCATGAACGAACGCCATGTCATCGCCGCCGGGCGCATCGCCGCAGATAGAGTTGGCGACCTCCAGCAGCTTGCTCTGCTGATCAGTCAGCGAAGAGGCCGCCGGCTTCCCGTTTTCTCGGTGGTCCTTTTGCGCACGACCTCTGCGTACAGCTTTCGTCGCGACCTTCTCGACGATACTCCGCGCGTCCTGGTAGCCGAAAGGCGCTGTCTCCACGGGGCGCTTCCTGCTATGCTCCCCACGCGATCGCGCATTGTCGATGGAGAGACGGCTTCAGCGAAGTTGCTTTCGTCGTCCCTCGTGTCGACAGTTTTTTCGGAACTCTCTTCGCCATCCTCGTCTACCATGGGTTTCTGTTTTGCCGTGGTTATCGCGGCAAAGCAAGTAGAGAGGAAGCGAGGAACAACGTGACGCAATCGTGACGCACTGGCGTCACGATGAGTCAAAATCTGTCACGTTGGGTCACGTAGGCGCGGGGCCAGATGCGCTAACGTGTTGATTTGAATAATGTGTTAAAGAGGGATGGGGTTTCACACGGCAGGGGTCGCTGGTTCGAACCCAGCTGCGCCCACCAACATACCGCTTTCTAATCAGCCTGTTGCGGCTGGCTTCATTGCCCTCCTCTCGTCGATTACAGCCAGTGTGACGCAATAGCCGGTTGACAGCCTCGCGCACGTTGTGTACTGCAAGGTGCGCGTACCTTTCCGTCACCTTGATTGTGCTCGTGCCGGACAAGTCGGGCTGAGTTAACGCGAGCCAACCTCCCTGAAGGGAATAACCATTGAGCCATGAAACGGGTAACTGTGATGGCTCGCGCGGAAGTGAGTACAACCGAGGAACCAGATGCGGGAAAACTGCACGTCCGGGTCTATAGCGGGGGCTCCGGGTGACCGGAGTCCCTACGCCGGATGCTCATTTGGCGCCAGACAATCCGAGGACGACTGTCGCGAGGTTCGACGAGTCACGATTTGGTCACGCTGGAGAGGATGGAGAGCGGGCTAAGTCCGCACAGCGGTCATAACCTATTGATTGGGAATGGTGCGCAGGGGGGGACTCGAACCCCCACAGGTTTCCCCACTGGAACCTAAATCCAGCGCGTCTACCAATTCCGCCACCTGCGCTCGCGAAATGGGAATTCTATCCGTGTTTTGGATTCAGGTGAATCCGAGTGTGGTGTACGCATACAAGCTAGCCTGGAGCTTCTCGGGAACTTCGGCGGATCTGATACTGTCGAGCTTGGAAGCGTTACCATGCCTCGAATGATCGACAGGTTGCCCCGCGGGCGGTTCCATGTTTCTTTTCAGGCTACTTTTACCTCCCCTGCTTCTTCTACCTCTCGCCGATGCGGCCCCCGCCGCCACGGCCTTTTCCGTTCGGCACCAGGGTATCGACTTCGACGTGTACCGTCTGGACAAAAGCGAAGAGCAAAACCTGGAATTCTTCTGGAAGCAGTCGGACGGGACGCCCTATTCAACCATTTACGCTTTGCGCGAGGCACTACAGGCCGACGGACGAGATCTGATCTTCGCGGTCAACGGCGGGATCTACTCCGAGCAATTCACGCCGCTGGGGCTGTACATCGAGGGCGGCAAGCGCTATTACCAACTGACCCGGGGCAGTGGCGGCGGCAACTTCTTCCTCCTGCCCAACGGTGTCTTCTACATCACGGAACAGGGGGCACGGGTCGTCGAGACCAAGAATTACCATCCTCTGGACCGGGTCATCAATGCTATTCAATCGGGTCCCATCCTAGTGACCAATGGGCAAATTCACCCCCGCTTTATCAAGGACTATGACAGCAAGTACGTCCGCAATGGCGTGGGTGTCGATCGGGAAGGACGCGTGGTCTTCGCCATCTCCGACGAGCCGGTGAATTTCTACGACTTCGGCACCCTATTCAGGGACGAGCTCCAGTGTCCCAACGCCCTCTATCTGGATGGGCACATCTCCGAGATGTATGCACCCGATCTCCATCGTTACGGCGGCTGGCCATGGCGTCGGTTCACGACTATGATCGGGATCGCATCCGGGGCTTCCGACGCTCGCGGAACGGTGATTTCAAATGCGCCGGGCTCAAGTCCCGCGCCCTGATGGCGCTTCCGCGCGCGGGCTGAGCTCCCTTAGTTCTGCTGCGTCGGGAAGAAGTTCGCCATTAGTCAGCAGAGACCCTGGTTCCGACGCCTTCGTGTATGCTCGCCACGTAGAATGATCTCCTCAACCTTGCCAGAGTGGTGATCTTGTGACCGCCACCACGGCCGGGCCAAGCGTGTTCAGCACCAGTAATGGGGAGGACCGGTCAAGGTAGTCACGCCGTGAAACTGATAGCTACGCACTTGCACCTTTGGGACACGAGGTGCTTCCGTTACCCCTGGTTCCAGGAGGGGGCTTTCCCTGGGCTACCGGAAACCTATGGTCTTGACCGGGCGATCGCCGACGCTGGCGACACGACGGCGGCGTTCGTGGTCGTGCAGGCGGAGGTCGACCACGGGGCCGATCCGGTCGGAGAGACCAAGTGGATACAGGATATCGCCGACAACCACACGGATGGAAGCCGGCTTGCCGGTTTTGTTGGTTACGCGGACCTCGCTCGTCCTGACATCGAGCAAATCCTCGAGCGCCATGCGAAGTACCCGATCTTTCGCGGAATTCGCCAAGAGATCTGGTGGCAACGACCTTCGCCCCGCGCAGACATTCTTGAAAACGACCTGCTGGCACGCTCGGACTGGCGGCAGGGCTTCGAGTCCCTGAGCCGGGTGGATGCGACCTTTGACCTTACCAGCTGGCATTGGCAGCTCGGCCCATTCGCAACGTTCCTTGCCGATCATCCTCGCGTCACGGTGGTCGTCGACCATCTCGGCTCGCCGATTGCAGGTGACACCGATGCGTTTCAGACCTGGGTGCGAGGCGTGCGCGATCTGGCGGCACTACCCAACACATTTATGAAGATCTCGGGCCTGTCGCAAGCCGATGCGCACTGGAAAGTCGAGAGCATTCGCCCGTTCGTGCTGGAGGTCCTTTAAGCCTTCGGGCCCGCGCGCTGCATGCTGGGCAGCAACTTCCCCCCGGAGAAGCTCTCGTCGACCTATGCAGACGTACGGTCGGCCTTTGAGACCCTTCTCGCCGAGCTAACCCACAACGAGCGCGAGAAGCTGTTCTTCCATACCTCCGCAGAGGTCTATCGACTCGAAAACTGATCTGATAACACTCCCTGGCTAGGCAATTGGTCTGAGGCAACCAAACGCTTACACCCTTCCTGCCCAGTCGCGGGCGAACTGCCAGGCGGTGCGCCCGCTGCGTGAGCCGCGGCGCAGGGCCCACTGGAGTGCCGCCCGGTCGATCTCCTCATGGTCGCGCGTGCTGACGCCGAGTCGGTGCAGCCAGTGGTGCACGATCTCGAGGTACTGCTCTTGCGTAAAGGGATAGAAGGAGATCCAGAGGCCGAAACGATCCGAGAGCGAGATCTTTTCCTCCACCCCCTCGCCGTGGTGAATCTCTCCGTCGACCACCCTCGCTTCGCGATTCTCACGCTGAAATTCCGGCAATAGGTGACGGCGATTGGAAGTGGCATAGATCAACACATTGTCCGGCGTAGCGCTGACCGAGCCATCCAAGGCTGCCTTCAGGGCCTTGTACCCGGTTTCACTGGCCTCGAAGGAAAGGTCGTCGCAAAAGAGGACGAAGTGCTCCGGACGGTAACGGATCTGATCGAGGATGTCCGGCAGGTCGATGAGGTCATCCTTGTCCACCTCTACCAGACGCAGCCCCTGGCCGCGGAGCTCGTTGAAGATCGCCTTGACGAGGGAAGACTTGCCCGTCCCTCGGGAGCCCCACAGCAGCATGTTGTTGGCGCTCTTTCCGGCAAGGAACTGGCGGGTGTTGCGCTCGATTTCCTCCTTCTGGCTCTCCACGCACAAGAGGTCGTCCAGGGCCAGCCGATGCGGCTCTCGTAGCGCCTGCAGGAGACCCCGCCGCCCGCTTTTGCGCCAGCGGAAGGCATCCTGGGTCCAATCAGGGGGCGCGGATGCTACCGGCAACAGCTCGTCGAGGCGGTCGAGCAGAGCTGCAGCACGGTCGATGAGCGTGGCGACATCGGTCATCGGAAGCACACCGACCGGCGTTACCCGGAGAGTCGACGGTACTTGATGCGGTGCGGCTGGTCCGCCTCTTCGCCCAGGCGACGGTGCCGGTCCGCCTCGTAGTCGGCGTAGTTGCCCTCGAACCAGGTCACCTGAGAGTCGCTCTCGAAGGCCAGGATATGGGTGGCGATTCGATCCAGGAACCAGCGGTCGTGGCTGATGACAGCGGCACAGCCGGGAAAGGTGAGCAGGGCCTCTTCGAGAGCGCGCAGGGTCTCCACGTCCAGGTCGTTAGTGGGCTCGTCGAGCAGCAACAGGTTACCGCCGCTCTTCAAGAGCTTGGCCAGGTGCACCCGGTTACGCTCACCGCCCGAGAGATCACCGATGCGCTTCTGCTGGTCCGAGCCCTTGAAGTTGAAGCGGCTGCAGTAGGCACGCGAGGGCATCTCGTAACGCCCCACTACGATCGTATCGGAGCCGTCGGAGACTTCCTCCCAGACGGTCTTGGATCCGTCGAGGGCGTCGCGGCTCTGGTCCACGTAGGCGACCTCGACCGTGTCGCCGATGCGCAGCTCGCCTGCGTCCGGCTGCTCCTGGCCGGTCAGAATGCGGAAGAGGGTGGTCTTGCCCGCGCCGTTGGGACCGATGATCCCCACGATTCCACCCTTGGGCAGGTTGAACGAGAGGCCCTCGTATAGGAGGTTGTCGCCGTAGGACTTGCGCAGCTCCCTAGCCTCGATGACGAGGTCGCCGAGACGCTGACCGGGGGGAATATAGATCTCGTTGGTCTCGTTGCGGCTCTGAAACTCGGGGGATTGAAGCTCCTCGAAGCGGGCCAGGCGCGCCTTGCTCTTGGCGTGGCGTCCCTTCGGGTTGGAGCGCACCCATTCCAGCTCGTGCTTCATGGTGCGGATGCGGGCCGCCTCCTGCTTCTGCTCGAGCTCCAGACGCCTTTCCTTTTGGTCCAACCAGGAGGAGTAGTTGCCCTCCCAGGGGATTCCGTGGCCGCGGTCGAGCTCCAGGATCCAGCCGGCGACGTTGTCCAGGAAGTAGCGATCGTGGGTCACGGCCACCACGGTGCCCGGGTATTCGTGCAGGAAGCGCTCCAGCCAGGCTACGGACTCGGCGTCCAGGTGATTGGTGGGCTCGTCGAGCAGCAACATATCGGGCTTCTGCAGGAGCAACCGGCACAGGGCCACGCGCCGGCGCTCGCCCCCGGACAATGTTCTCACGTCCGCCTCCCAGGGCGGCAGGCGCAGGGCATCGGCGGCCACCTCCAGGGTTCGCTCCAGGTTGTGCCCGTCGGTCGCCTGGATCAGGTCCTCCAGTTCCGCCTGCTCCTTGGCCAGGGCGTCGAAGTCGGCGTCGGGCTCGGCGTAGGCGGCGTAGGCGGCGTAGACCGCATCCAGGCGCTCCAGGGCTGCCTTGACATGTTCAAGGGCTTCTTCCACGTTGCCGCGAACGTCCTTTTCCTCATCGAGCTGCGGCTCCTGGGGCAGGAAGCCGACCTTGATGCCCGGCTGGGGTCGGGCCTCACCCTCGATCTCGGTATCGATGCCCGCCATGATCCGCAACAGGCTCGACTTGCCGGAACCGTTGAGGCCGAGCACACCGATTTTGGCACCCGGGAAGAAGGACAGGGAGATATCGTGGAGGATGAACCTTTTGGGCGGCACCACCTTGCCGACCCGATTCATGGTGAAAATGTACTGCGCCATGGGTACAGAAGTCCGGGTTATGCCGCGTTTACGGCGGTAAGGTTTGCCGCATTATTCCATAAAAGTAACCCGTTGTGTTTGCTTCGAAATATCGCCGTCGAGCGATCTACGGAACCTCGCGGGAACCGATCGGCTGAATTCTGCCGGACCTGTGTCAGCGACATGGAGTGCAGATCGTGGAGTGGAGGCCAGGTGATGCCCGATCACAGCCACCTGTGCTCGTGCATTTCGCCAAAATACAGTGTGGTGCACACGATCGTCTGCCTGAGCCTCGACTTGCATTACTTTCGCGCCTTCCGTGGTCTGCATTATGGGTTAATCTCCGACGATAGCACTCAACAAAGCTCCTTGCCGCCGACGGACCAAGTGCACAGGGCCCATGTCAGGAGCGCCGTGCTGCCGTGGAGAGACACGAGAATCAAATGATAACCGGTGAATCGGCACACACCCGTGGGCCGCAAGGGGAGGAGAGAATCATGGCATATCGGGCTGGAAGGCAGCATGCTCGAGGTGTGTACCTGCAATGCGATCTGCCCCTGTTGGGTCGGACAGGATCCAGACGGCGGCACCTGCGAGGGGATCATCGCCTGGCACTTCGACAAGGGTGACGTTGACGGCACCGACGTCTCGGGGCTTACATTCGCCGTCGCGGTCAACATCCCCGGCAAAGCGCTCGCTGGTAATTGGCGCGCCCATGCGTTTGTCGATGACAAGGCGACATCGGTACAGGAGGAAGCCCTTCTCGCTACCTACACCGGCAAGAAGGGAGGTCCCGTAGCAGACTTGGCGCAGTTGATTGGCGAGGTGGTGGCCGTCGAGCGCGCGCCCATCACCTTCGAAGTCGAGAAGGGCAAGGGTCAGCTCAAGATCGGCTCGTCCGTGGATGCAGAGATGGAGGCATTTGTAGGAGCCACTGGCGAGAATACGACACTCCATAACGCGGCATTCTCCGTCATTCGCAACGCCCCTGCATACACAGGCACGGCCCCAAAGTTTAAGGCATCGAGTCCGGCTCTCGGCCTGAGCCTCGACATCCAGGGTCACAGCTCGGTCCAAGGGGTGTTCTTGTTCGAGGCATGATCGCCTCTCCGGTGTCGGTCGCACGGTAGCGGACGCGCCGGCGTGGGCGGCAGTGCTTCACTCATGCAGCACACCAAACGACAGGGTTTCTTGGTCCCCCTCATAGGGCTGCTCGTCGTCTTCGCGTGGGCTTCCCTCTGGCTATTGGAGTCGTCGCGTTACGGGCGCTTTCTCCATCACGGGCAGTGGACGGAGCTGGGGCTTGCCGACGGCATGTGCCTTGCCCCTCGGCCAGGAGGTATGCTTCCTTCAGCACTGCTCTACGTCGGCGGGTGGATTCTGATGACGTCTGCGATGATGTTGCCCACGACCTTGCCTCTCCTCGAGACTTTCAGGAGACTCACCCAAAGGCGACTGGATCAGCCGCTTCTGGTAACGCTGGTCATCAGCGATTACCTGGCAGCGTGGGGGCTGTTCGGTATCGCCGCTCATGGTGTCGATTGGATGGTGCATCAGACAGTTCAACGCAGCGTCTGGTTGGGCTTGAACGGCTGGGTATTCGGGGCCGTCGTGTTTTTTGGCGCCGGCTTGTTTCAGTTTTCGTCGCTCAAATATCGTTGTCTCGATAAGTGCCGCGTACCTCTGAGCTTCGTTATGCGCCACTGGAACGGCCGCGGAGCGCGCCGTCATGCGCTCCTGCTGGGCTTGGACCACGGCGTTTATTGTGTCGGCTGCTGTTGGGCACTGATGTTGCTGATGTTCGTGGTGGGCGCTGGCAGCGTCGGTTGGATGCTGTTACTCGGCGCGGCGATGGCGGCAGAGAAGAACTTGCCCTTTGGCCGGCATCTCGCTGCGCCGCTCGGTGGAGTGCTCATTGCCGGCTCGGCCGGGATCGTCGTCCGGAACCTGTGGTTTGGGCCAGTGTGATTCCGCTGGGCTAAACTCAAGACATCAATCGCCTCGGCCGAGGTGTGCGATGACAGATCCCGACGGCTTCCTGCGCTATCACCGGGAGGCCCCACGGAAGGAGCGTGTGCTCCGTCGCTTGCGGCACTGGCGCGAGTATGTAGGTCTCATGCCCGAGGCCCAGGCCCGGCGGCAGGCGGACCGCTGCATGGACTGCGGTACCCCATACTGTCACGCCCGCTGTCCAGTGCACAACCTGATCCCGGAGTGGAATGCCCTGGTCTACGAGCGCCAGTGGCGCAGCGCCTACGATCAGCTGGACTCCACGAACAATTTCCCGGAGTTTACGGGCCGCCTCTGTCCCGCCCCCTGCGAGCACGCATGCACCCTACGGATTAGCGACGCCCCGGTCAGCATCAAGGATATCGAGCTGGCAGTGTCGGAGCATGCCTGGGAGGCGGGATGGGTCCGGCCCATGTGTGGACTCCCGGAGCCGCGCGGTCATGTCGCCGTTGTGGGCTCCGGCCCGGCGGGTCTCGCTTGCGCTCAGCAGATGTGCCGTGCCGGCTACGCTGTCGAGGTGTTCGAGAAGGCCGACCGCATCGGCGGGCTGCTGCGTTATGGTATCCCCGACTTCCGCTTGGACAAACGCATTCTGGACCGCCGTCTGACGCAGATGCGTGCCGAGGGCGTAGTGTTTCGGCCTGCCACTCCGGTGGGCGACCTACGCGAGCTGGGTGGCTCCTGGGATGCGATCGTGCTCGCCTGCGGCTGCGAGGTACCGCGGGAGGTTGCAGTGCCGGGGCGCTCCCTTCGCGGCATCCACCTCGCCATGGAGTATCTGGAACAACAGAACCGGCGCATCGCCGGGCTGCCGTTGGACCCGGTGGCCAGCATCGATGCCAAGGGCTTGGACGTTGTGGTTGTCGGTGGTGGCGATACGGGCGGTGATTGTGTCGGCACGAGCGTCCGTCAGGGTGCCGACAGCGTCACCCAGGTCCAGTACCACGAGCAGCCGCCGGAGCACGGGGACGTGCTCGCACACTGGCCCGAGCCCGCCCCCGAGCTGCGCCCCAACGACCACGACGAGGAGGGCTGCCGCCGGATCTGGGGCTGGGACACCATTGCGTTCGACGGCGGTGGGGGTCGCGTCGAGGCGGTGATCCTCCAGTGCCTCGAGTGGTGCGCGGACGGCCCGAATCACTGGCGCAAGGTGCTCGTGCCGGGTGCCATCCGACGCTTGCCGGCGCAGCTGGTGCTGATCGCCATCGGTTATGCCCACCCGCAGCACGGGGGCCCGGTCCGGGCCCACAAACTCGCCCTTACACCCCGTGGCACGGTAGCGGCCGGTGACACCGAGTACCGGAGCAATGCCCCCGGGGTGTTCGTCTGCGGTGATATGCGCCGCGGCCAGTCCCTGGTGGTCTGGGCAATTCGCGAGGGGCGCCAGTGCGCCCGAGCGGTGGACCGTTGGCTCGCCCGGGACAGCGTGCTACCGCTGGTCTGACAATCCCAGGAGAAGCGCGATAAAAAGCAGCAATTCCCGCTAGAAATAAAAATCTCGTAAAACCAATCGGATAAAATCGTTGGCAAAAAATCTTTTCGTAAACATTTCTGAGAAAGTTCAATATACTGAGGCAGGCATCTATAGCTCCACATTGCGGTTACAGCCCTTATGAGCACCCCTCAGCTTCGCCAAGCGCTAAGCACGCTCGGCCTTCTGCATACGGCACACCGTTGCTTTGTGCAGATCCCCGACAAGCCATCCTGTGAGATTGCATTGGTCGATCACCTGATGTCGTCACTGGCACTGTTCGGCCTCAAGTATCCGTCGCTGCTCCAGTTCGACGAGGACCGTCGCGCCGGGTCCACTTCATTTTTCGATGTGCCCCCTAGTTACCGGGTGTTGATGTGCTTTATACCCCCGCGTGCGGAGATTATCCAGAACGCCAGCTAACTTGTTATTCAACGGTTAGATCTATGCGAGAACCGATTCGCCCTGGCGACAGGAGACATCCCGATCACGGGTCCATACTATATGTAGTATGTTCCTATATGTAGTATGTTCCTGAGTCAACCGGATAGGCATGTTCGAGAAATCATGTGATTGGGTACCATAAAGGCTCCGTCCATTTAGGCTAAATTATTTGTCAAGGCAATCCATTGCTTTCTAGGAATAGGCGGCGGCTAACCCAGTACCATTGCAGAACCTTTTGGGTTTTCAGCAGGTAACGGAGGAAATGGCTTGTCTGGATTCAGCAATGGGGCCGCCAGGGTTGGAAAGATAACGATGCAGTTACAACAACGGGAAGACATGGAATCGGTAGCGATAGCACGGCCAACAATATTGTACGTAGACGACGAGCTACGCAGCATCAAGTATTTCACGCGCGCCTTCGAGCGGGATTTTTGCGTTATCACGGTCACGAGTGTCGACGAGGCCGAAGAGTTGCTCACCGCCGAGTCCGATCAGATAGGCGTGCTTATCACTGATCAGCGCATGCCCCTAAAGACCGGTATCCAGCTCCTGGACCATGTGAAGGTGCGCCATCCCGATATTGTGCGCCTCTTGACGACGGCCTATGCGGACATGGACGATGCCATTGCCGCCGTCAATCGGGGAGAGATCTACCGCTATATTCTCAAGCCGTGGGATATCGAGAGTCTTCGCCGGGAGCTTCATGGCGCACTGGAGCTGTACCGTCGCCGGTGCCATGAGAAGGATCTGTTGCAGGCCCGCCGTCGCACAATCATATCTCTGGCCTCACACATCGCCCATGAATTGAGCACACCCCTCGCTACCATACACACCGCCGTCGGCAGTATCGAAGAGTATCTGCCGAAGTTGATCCAGGGCTATCGTCGGGAGATGCAGATCGGTCTCGCCGAGGAGATTCCGGAGCCGCTGCTCGACCTCATGAGCACCACTCCGGGTATGGTTCTTTCCCTCGTCGACCGTACCAACATGCTGATCCGTTTGATGTTGATGAATGCCGCCGAAGATGCAGAGGATCGAAGTGGCTATCTCCTGTTCCCGGTACGACGATGCGTCGATGATGCGTTGCGGACCTATCCCTTCAGGAAGGGGGAAGAGCGCTTGGTATCTGTCGAGGGGAGCGGCTTCGACGTCTTTGGCTCCGAGCTCCTCCTGAGCTACGTCGTCTACAATTTAGTACGGAACGCTCTCGACTCGATAAGCGAGGTCGGGAAAGGGGAGATACAGGTACGTCTGGAGCCCGGCGAAACGCACCACCGCCTCCTTTTTCGCGACACGGGTGCCGGTATTTCCCCCCAGGCGCTCCCCTATATTTTTGATGAGTTCTACAGCGGCAAGGGGGCCGGGCACGGTACCGGCATGGGGCTTCCTTTTTGCCGCAGGGTGTTGCACGCCTTCGACGGAGATATCCAATGTCGCTCTCGCCACGGAGAGTACACCGAGCTCGCGCTGACCTTCCCCAGAGTCGAAGCGGCGGCGCAGGAATCACATCTGCCGGAGGCGATCAGGCATGACACAGAACGATAACCAGCGAGCCTTCTTCGTGTTGTTCGTGGATGACGAGGAGAAGGCACAGAAATACTTCCGGATGGCTTATGCCAACGATTTTTCAGTCCTGACGGCTGGAAGTGTCCCGGAAGCCCTGGATGTCCTGGCGCAACACGGCGAGGAGATCGCGGTTCTGATAACAGACCAGCGCATGCCCGGCCAGCAGGGGGTCGATCTGCTCAAGCGGGCCCGGGAGGACTGGCCGGAAATCGTGCGCATCCTCACCACCGCGTACTCGGATTTGGACGACGCGATTGCCGCCGTGAACCGGGGAGAGATTCTGCGCTATGTGACGAAGCCCTGGGACATCCAGGACCTCAAGGTGGAGTTGCGTCACGCCATGGACTTCTTCCTCCTGCGGCGCGAGCGCGATCTGCTTCTTTCCGAAAAGCTCAGCGTTCGCCACCGCATGGCACAAAGCGACCGCTTGGTCAGCCTGCTTGCAATCGCAGAGGGGTTGGTGCACCTGCGACACGCACCCTATGCGATCGCCGCCTGGGCGCGTGATTCCTGTGTCGATGAGTCTGCAGGGCCGCCGGCGATGGCCGATCTCGAGCTCTGGGGACTGGAAGTCTTCAGCCCAGTACTCCCCCATCTGGGTGGACGGGCGATGGCCGATCTCGAGCTCTGGGGACTGGAAGTGCGAGAGGCATCTTCCTTGATGCAGACGCATCGCGCTTTGCATGCCCTGGACGAATCTGTGCAAGCCGGCTTTCCGGACCGAGCGGACTTGGCCGAGCTGTTGCGCAGCGCCGGACTCGCAGTCGAGGGCAACGCCGGCGAGATCGCCATGCGGCGGGATCTCATCGCCGCAATGATCGACGTCCTGGCGAAACAGACGGCAAATCCAACCACCGCTCGCTGGGCATGGGAGTCCGAGGGGAATGGGACATCGATTCTCAGGGTTACGGGAGCGGGGGCGATATCCGATCGCCGTTCAGGAGGCTCGTCGTCAGGATACGCGAGCGCCGGGTTGCTCCCTGCCTACCTGATTGCCTGGCACCATGGCGGCACCTTGCAAGCAACGGCTGCTGAGGGGAAAAGCGGATTCGAGCTCACCCTGCCCAAGCAGCCCGACGCCGTGGTCTTTCCGGAGCCAGATGAGAATACATTGGCCGGATTTTTCTCCATGCTGGAGAATTGGGAATAAGCAGAGTTTCTTCGGTAATCCTGAGTATGGAAGAGTCCCCCCCGGGGCGGCTCATAGCAGGTTGTCTCCAGAGGATTCGCCACTGTCCCAGCAGCTCGGCTTTCCTAGGCTAGCCATTCGGAGGATCAGAATAGCTCGTCGATGACACGCGGCGCCCCTCCCTTGACCGTACGCCTAGGCGTTTCTCTGTGTTTCTGACGGGGCTTACGGTTTGCCCTCCGGCGCTCGATCTCAGGCACTGCGTCAGTCTGTCCCTCATCGTCATCGGTTGCGTTATCGGCAAGCACCGGTCCCATACCGGGTATCGGCACCGACGGCTCACCCTGGAGGACCGGCGCCAACACGGGCTCCAGTGATTTCAGGATCTGCGTAGGTAGGGCGCTGGTAAAGCGGTGGCCTTTCACGTTGGCGCCGGGCACGTACGCCGTGATCACGCCGAAATAGCGGTCTCCGAGGAAAAACGCAAAGGCCGCGCTCCGGCTCACCTCTTTATTCTTGGCTCCGGAGGTACCGGGACCGTAGCGCTCGATGAGCTCGTCGCCGGTCCCCGTCTTACCGCCCACCTTCATCGGCTTTCCTTCGGCGTCTTTGTACGCGCCCGAGAGTAGTCTTGCCGTGCCGTGGGCAACCACGTCTTCCAAGGCGCGGCGCAGTACATCAGTTATTTGTTTCGGCAACACCCGCTCACCGGGCTCGGGCTCGCGACTCAAGTGAGTCTCGAATGGCGTGCCCTCGGCCAGGTGAATGCTCTCCACATATACGGTGGGAAGCCGTATTCCGTCGTTCAGGATGATGCCCATGAGCTCAGCCAACGCTGCGGGCCGATCGGCGGAGCTGCCGATCGCGGTACCGAGCGAAGGAACCAACGTGGCAAAGGGATACCCCTGCCGGCTCCAGGACGCGTGCACCTGCTTGAACGCTTCCTCCTCTGCAATGATGCGAATCCGGGCATTCGCCGCGCCCTTGCGCCTTGCTTTGAAGAGCCACCGGTAGACTTCCTGGCGCTTGCCGATGCTCGCCGCCGACACTTGGCGCCAGGCAGCATGAGGATGTTTCTGTAAGTAACCTACCAGCCAAAGCTCCAAGGGGTGGACACCGGCAAGATAACCACGGTCGTTCAGGTCGAATCGGTCCGGCCCATACTTCGCGTAGAGATCGCTTACGGTTTGCTCCGAGAGCTCGGCGGTACTCGGTTGCTCATGAAGGAAGCGGGTGAAATCCTCCAGAGATGCCCGAGGGCGCACCGAACGGAAGGTCACGGTGAGCCGGTGTGGAGCAGGCCGCACGCGACTGGCGAGCAAAGCCAATGCCTCATCCGGCGCCAACTTTTTGTAGCGTCTGTAGAAGCGCGCGAGGAAGACCTTGCCCTCCCTGTCCGCGAACCTCTTCAGGTACGAGTCGCGTGCCGGGTTTTCCCGGTCTGCGAGAATCTCGCTGAGAGGCACCTCGTCCTTGGACTGATAGTACTTGATGATGTCCCGCATCATGCGAATGAACACCAGGTTGACGGAATGTCGGAAGCCCTCGCTCACCGACATGATGCGGTTCTCCCACTTGTCCGAGTTCGCAAAGCTCTGAAGTCCGCCACCGGTAAAGAAGGTTGCCGGAACACCCGAGTATCTGCGTTTCATCGCCTCTTCGAGCATCTCGGACAAGGACCGGTCCTGGGTGCCGGCGAGGTACTGCGCGGCCCAGCCGGTAAGCGGGTCCTGTGCATTGTCGGCAAGCTGGCGCAGCTCGGTAGCCGATTTGGACGCAAATCGGTTATGCAGCTCGGCGACGATCTGCAGATAGGTCACCAACGTCCGAAGCTTGGCGGTAGAGCCGAGGTCGAACATGCCGCCTTCATTGATGTCGAGTGGGCGATCCAGGTTATCGGCCTGAACTCGGACCATGTTAGATTCGGCCCCGCGCTCGTAAAGGGTAACGCTATAGGCGACACCTCCCGGGTCACGGCGAAGCAGGTGCTTCCCATAGAGGCCGGCCTTCTTGGCCGCTTTGGGATTCTTGAAAAGGCGCAAGGCGTCCGATACGTTGCGCTGAGCGGTTGCGTCCAACGCCGCGACCACGCGCATATCGAATCGGTCCAGCGCGTAAAGGCTTTGCACCTGCAGGAGGGACAGCAGGTGGGAGCGGACCGCATTGAGCGCTTTGTGCTCGACGTACGAAGTATCCGCCGGGGCCGGTGTATTCGTGCGGAAGACGAGCGGTTGGCCGAGGGCCGCATCGCGCAGCTCGGTGCTCACGACCCCGGATTCGGCGAGCAGACGCAGGTACTGGTCGGTGAGCTTGGCCAACTGATCGCGTCCGGACAGGAGGAAATAGGAAGGTCGGCGCTCGGCAAGGAGAAGGCTCAGGACCTGTTTGTACACCAATGCCGTCCGGGGGCTGGGGGCATCGGTTTCGGCAACCTGGTCGAGCCTTTGCTTCAGCTCGTCCAGATCCGTTCCGTACCAGACGTGAAGCCCCTCGCCCAACCCGATGACCTCGCCGAACCCGCGTCGACCAGATAGAGGTGTGGAGTTGAGGTAATCGACGACGATGCGCCGGCGTGCCTGTGTCGTGTCAGGACCGGTTTGATAAGCGCGCACGCTGGCAGACAAGACCTGATGCAGCTTGTCGACGACAGAGCTGGTATGCCCGCCCGGAGAGTGACGAAACTTCTCGATCTGGGTGGCGAGGGTCGATCCTCCGAAGTGTTGTCCAGTCGGAACGACGGACGAGACCAAGGCGTTGGCGCCGGCGGCAGCAAGACGGTCCCACTCCACCGCCGGGTTGCGGGTAGGATACGAAAGATCGGCGAGCTCCCGGTTCTCTATGAATAAGAGCGTGGAGACGACGATCGGGGGGATGGTCCGGAAATCGGGGAAGACCAGCTCCGGATGGCGCGCACGGTAGATCTCGACGTTGGAGTGGTCGAGAATCTCCAGTCCTGCCTGTGATTTTTCCCCGTAGATGGGGAAGCCGCCGAGGTCGATGTAGGATTCCAGGGCCAGCGACAAACGAGCCTGCTGGTCGATCCGGTATCCCTTGGTCTTCAGCGCTTGGAGGAAATCCGGGATTTGGGCGTATCCGAGGCGCCTGTCATAGGGCCCTGCATCCGGAAATCGCGCGTCCAAATTGGCGCCGGGCTCGACGGATACGGAAAACCGCTCCGCCAAATAAGTGAACAAACGCCACTGCAGAGGCGAGGATTCCAGCTCGACCCGCACGCCCCAGACGAGGGCGATCAGGATGAGCCCTAGGAGCAGCGCTATTCCCAGTCGTAAGCGAGTACGTTGCGTCGTCCTTTTCGCTGTCGTCATCTTGCACTGCCGATCTACCTGATCAGGGCGAGCACGCTTTCGCATTCAGGTCGCCGCAAGGGCGAAATGGAAAGCCACTCACGCGGCATCGTGGCTGTCAATTAGGGGAAACGCTACCATCGAAGGAGCATTCGAGCAAGGTGCTGACGACCATTCATTGCAACCGCCCCATCACCGCCAGATGCCGGTCGCTGACCACGCCCACCTCGAGCCCTGAAAGTCCTGCGATTTCGAGCTGCGCGACGATCTCCTGCGGCTCGAACGCTGCAAACAGCGAATTACGGAAATCCTTGCGCAGAACCTCCGGGGCGTCGGCTGCGTACACGGCCACCAGAGACTCCGCCCACACGGCCGACGGGGGGCGCATCAGGTCCATGACCAAAACGAGGGCGCCCGGTTTGCCTGCCTCGTGGACGGTTCGCCAAAGGACCTGGGGATCCTGCAGGTGATGCAGCAAGCTGTTGGAAAGCACCAGATCGTAGGCCGAATTCGGGATCTGAGAGGATGGCAGGACATCCTGGACCAGCCGACAGCGCCCCGCCAACCCCGGAAATCGATCCAGTGTCAGGCGCGCTTGCGCCAGCATCGCGGATGAGCCGTCCAGCGCGTCGCACCGGGCCCCGCGGTAGGTCTTCAGGAAGCGCAGTACGATGTCCGCCGGTCCGCATCCCAGGTCGAGGGCTCGGGCACCTATGAGCGTGCCCGGATTCATCTCTCCCAGCAGTTTGATAAAAAGCGCGTTCGGCTCCGAGAAATCTGCCCGGGCGTAGGCGAGGGCCTGCTCGGCATCCTCCATGAGCTCCGGCTCTGGTCGACGCTTCATCGGCTCATCCTTGATCCAGGCGCTTCAGGCGTTGGTGCCGGCTCCGTCTTGGTACTTGTCGCCGTCTGCTTCGTAGCCTCCTTCTTCGGCTTCGGGAGGTACAAATCCCCCTTTTGCCCACAAGCCTGAATCATCGCACCAACGCCCAGCGCCGCGACGATCATGAGCACCAAATCGATTCTCCGTCGATACATTCCCCAGTCTGCTCTTCGATATTCGGGGCGCTTCCGATCCGCACCCAGCAAGAATCCGTCCGTCACAGAATCGGCAGCAACCGCTTTGCCACGGTAGGGCTGGAGCCGGGCCAAGACTCCGGCCTGCGATTTCTGACTCGTTCGAGCAGCATGATAGAGCAGAAGGCATGTCACTCCCATCCGAGATCCACCGTAGATTTAACCTCTCCACTGAAGGCGTTGGGCTCGGGAGCGACTTTTCCGTACATCGAAGGTGGCTACCTGCCAATTTGCTCGCCGGATGCAGACACCGGATGACATGCTCCCAGACGCCGATTCCTGGTATCCTGCGCCGAATTTGCAGTCCCCAGTCGAACCCATGAAGCAACAGGTCAAGGATCTCCTCAGGCAGTCCCTGGAGCAGTTGGTCGCCGACGGCACCCTCTCGGAAAGCGCGCCACCAGACATTCAGGTAGAGCGTACACGGGATCCGCGCCATGGCGACTTCTCCTGCAATGCGGCCATGGTGCTGGCTAAGCAGGCACGCCGCAAGCCCCGCGATCTGGCGGCTCGCCTTGTGGCATCTCTGCCCTCGTCGACGCTCATCGAGCGAGTGGAGATCGCCGGCCCCGGATTCGTCAACTTTTTCCTTTCTCCGAGCGCCTACCGGGCCCTGGTGCCCCAGATCCTTGCCGCCGGATCGGATTATGGGCGCAGCGACCTCGGTGCTGGGAAACGCGTGCAGGTCGAGTTCGTTTCCGCCAACCCCACCGGTCCACTCCACGTGGGACACGGTCGCGGTGCGGCGTACGGCGCCGTGGTGGCAAGTCTGTTGGCCGCCGTCGGATTCGACGTGCACCGCGAGTACTATGTCAACGATGCTGGCCGCCAGATGGACATCCTGGCCGCCTCCGTTTGGCTGCGCTACCTCGAGCTGTGCGGAGAGGAGCTCGCCTTCCCTTGCAACGGCTACAAGGGCGACTACGTTTGGGATATCGCCGCCTCCCTGCATCGAGAGCACGGGGACGGCTACCGTTGCGCGGCCGGCGAGGTCCTCGCCGGCTTGCCTCCGGATGAGACTGACGGGGGAGACAAGGAGCTCCACATCGACGCCCTGATCGAGCGTGTCCGTCACCTGCTGGGCGACAATCGTTACCGGTTGGTATTGGAGCTGGGGCTCAACCGCATCCTGGACGACATCCGCGACGACCTCTCCCTGTTCGGCGTCGAGTACGACGAGTGGTACTCGGAGCGCTCCCTGACCGAGAGCGGAGCCGTCAACAAGGCCATCGAGCGCCTGCGTGCGGCCGGATACCTCTACGAGCGGGATGGGGCACTCTGGTTCCGCTCCAGCGACTTCGGCGACGAGAAGGATCGGGTGGTGGAGCGCGACAACGGCCAGTTGACCTATTTCGCCTCCGATATCGCCTATCACATGGACAAGCTGGAGCGCGGCTTCGATCGCGTCGTCGACATCTGGGGCGCGGACCATCACGGCTATGTGCCGCGGGTGAAGGCAGCCCTCGCAGCCCTCGGCGACGACCCAGGCAAGCTGGACGTGCTCCTTGTGCAGTTCGCCATCCTCTATCGCGGCGGGGAAAAGGTGCAGATGTCGACCCGCTCCGGGGAGTTCGTCACCCTCCGCCAGCTGCGCAAGGAGGTGGGCAGGGATGCTGCCCGTTTCTTCTACGTCATGCGCCGTTGCGAGCAGCACCTGGATTTCGACCTGGATCTCGCCAAGTCTCAGTCCTCGGACAACCCAGTCTACTATGTCCAGTACGCCCACGCCCGGATCTGCAGCGTGCTGCACCAGGCGGCGGAAAAGGGCCTTGCGGTCAACCCGAGTCCGTGCGAGACAAATCTAGATCTGCTCTGTGAGGCCCATGAGCAGAGCCTGCTCAAGACCCTTTCCCGCTACCCCGAGGTGGTCGAAGCGGCAGCGCTTACCGAGGAGCCTCACCAGCTGACCCACTATCTGCGGGAGCTGGCCAACGACTTTCACGTCTACTACAACGCCAACCAGTTCCTGGTGGCGGACGAGCACCTGCGCGACGCGCGGATCAAGCTGATCCTGGCGACATGCCAAGTGCTGCGCAACGGGCTCAATCTGCTCGGGGTGTCGGCCCCGGAGAACATGTGAGATGGCAACCAGAGACTACAAGGCACGGGAGAAGATCAAGCCCCGCCATGCTCGGCGCGGTGGCTCCGGTTTCTTTTGGTTCGTCACGGGCGCGGCCTTCGGCGCCTTCGGCGTCGGAGTCGCCTGGACGATTCATGAGCGAGTGCCGCCGGCATCACCGGCCAGTACCCAGGCGAAGGCCCCGCAGCCAACGAAGCCCAACTTCGTATTCCATCAGATTCTCCCGGAGATGGAGGTGGTGGTACCGGACGAGCAGCTGGGCGCGTCCGCCTCACCCCCCCGGATACCGAAGCCGGCACCACAGGCCAAAGCCGTCCCGACCGAAAAACGCCCTCCACGACCGGCATCCGAGCCCGCGAAGGCAGCGTCTGGCGGCGGCTCCTACTTGGTACAGGTGGCTTCCTTTCGCAGCACCTCCGATGCGGAGCGACTGAAAGCCAGGCTTGCGCTGCTCGGTATCCAGGCCCGTGTCACGAAGGTCAACGTAAACGGCAAGGACTGGTATCGCGTGCGCGCGGGCCCTTACAAGGGCAAGCTGGAGGTCTCCAAGACCCGCGGCTTACTGAGCAGCAACGGCTTGCAGGGTATTGTCGTGAAGCTCAAGTAAGCCGAACGGAGCTTCTCTTCAGTAAGACTTCAGGAAGTTTTGTGCTTCCGGACACCCCCTCGTCATTGCTACATTCAGGGGAGTATTTCCCGCGGAGTCGCGTGCCTGTGGATCGGCGCCTCTCTCGATCAGCAGGTTGAGCATTTCCAGGGCGCTCTTCCCTTTTGCGCCGGCGGCCATGTGCAGGGGTGTGGCTCCGTCCCGAGCAGGGATGTTCGGATCGATCCCGGTCTTCAAGATATCGTCGACGATCGCCAACCGATCCTGCAACGAGAAATCGGTTGTCATGCCCATGCGATGCAGGAGAGAGAGACCGTGCTTGTCGAGTCTGCGCGCATCGGCGCCGGCTGTAACGAGCATTCTCAGGATTCCCGCGTTTTTCATCTCGAAAGCATGCTCCAACGGCGTTTGTTTGAGCTTGTCGATGCAGTTCGGGTTTGCACCGGACTTCAACATCAGCTCTAGGATTTCCTTCGCCCAAGGCTTCTTGCCATTCATTATCACGTAATGAAGCGGTGAATACTCATTGTCGCTACAGGGGGTCTCAGCACCATTTTCGAGAAGATAGGCGACGACTTCGTGGTGATTAGCAAAGACGGCGTACATTAGCGCGCCAAAGCCCCCTTCCTTGCGTTTGTCTACATCGACCTTTGCTTTCTCGACCAGTATCTTGACGATATCGAGGTGGCCCTCATTGGCGGCGTATTGCAGCGGTGTCAGTCCACGGTTGTCCGGCTTTTCCGGGTCCTCTCCCTCTTCGAGGAATCTGGTAACCAGATCCAGGCGCCCCTTCGAGGCCGCCTTCGCAAGCGTATCGACCGAAAACAAGCTCATAATCGTCTCCCCCGGGGTTGCTGATCGTTCGATGTTGTTGTTGCTTTCTGTCTTTGCCCAGCCTGCACAAACTGGATTTAGTCATCTTTGCGCAAAGGCGTCAATGCAGGTGGGATCTCAGGCTCCGAACCGATTTGCTCGGAGTCGGAACGGTTTGCCCTTCCCACTGCCGTGCTGACGCGGCAGCGAACCGGGCATGCTCAGCTATCCGAGCCGGCGCTGGATGCCGGAGGTCACCGGGGGCGGTTGCCCGAGCTGCGGGCTTCGACCGCGGCTAGCAATCCCCGCAACAGGTCGAGTGGTGTCGGCGGGCAACCCGGGATCTTGACATCTACCGGCAGGACCTTCTCGACCGCACCGCAGCTCGCGTAGGAGACCCCGAACTCGCCGCCGTCGCAGGCGCAGGTGCCGGCGGCGATAATCAGCTTGGGCGAGGGGGTGGCGCTCGCAGTACGGCGCAGGGCGGCCTCCATGTGGCGGGAAACCGGGCCTGTGACCAGCAGGGCGTCGGCATGGCGCGGCGAGGCGACGAAGTGCAGACCGAAGCGCTCCACGTCGTAGTAGGGGTTGTTGAGGGCGTGGATCTCGAGCTCGCAGCCGTTGCAGGAGCCGGCGTCTACCTGACGGATGGCGAGGCTGTGCCCGAAGCGCGCCGCGAGGCATCGGCGCAGCTCGACGCCGATCCGCTCGAGCTCGGCGTCGTCGCGCTCTGGCGCGGGCTCGGTGACGAGACCGGTGCGCAGGGATTGGCCGAGGATGCGCAGCATGTCCCCCTCCTTAACTAACTGATCAATAACAAATCATACGCCTAATAAAACTACGACAATGCGCGAAACACGCGAAAGGGACCAATCGACAAGGTGCTCTTCCCTTTTTCGTGTCTTTCGCGTGTTTCGTAGTCTCATCTTCGTCTCTGCAGAGATGTCCATGCTGCTATTGCGCGGCTGCTAAAGGTCATGGCCCGAGTAGGAGGCGTTGACCGACTTGTTGCAGACCGGGAAGTCGGGGACGATGTTGCCCTGGATGAGCCGCTCGAGGGCCAGCCAGGTGAGCCAGCTCGGGTCGCGCGGGAAGTAGCGGGCGATGCGCCCGCCCTCGTCGAAGCGCACGAAGCTGAGGACCTCGCCGCGCCAGCCGTCCACCATGCCCAGGCCGGTCGCCCCGGCGGGCGGCGGTGCAGGTAGGGGGCCGGCAATAGGGTCGAGAATGGGGCCCGCGGGCAAGGCATCGAGCAGCCGGTCCATCAGGGCGAGACTACCGCGCACCTCTGCCATGCGTACCCGCACCCGCGCGGCCACGTCGCCCTCCGTCATCACCGGTACCTCCAGGCTCAGGCCGTCATAAGGCGCATAGGGGCTGTCGCGGCGCACATCGAAGCCCTGTCCGCTCGCCTTACCCACGTAGCCGGTGCAGCCGAGGGCACGGGCTTCCTCCGGTTGCAGACAACCCGTGCCTTGCAGCCGGTCATCCAGCGAGGGGTAGTCGTCGATGATGTCGAACAAGGGCTCGACAGCACGCCGCAGGGCGGTGTGATCGGCGCGCAGCTTGGCGATGGCCTCGTCCGGGAGGTCGCGTGCCACCCCGCCGGGCACCACCAGGTCCATCAGCAGGCGGTGCCCGAACAGCTCATGACTGCGGCGCGCCCAGTCCTCGCGCAGGCGCGTGCACTGTGCATAGGCGAAGGCGAAGGCCACGTCGTTGCAGACGGCGCCGATGTCGCCCAGGTGATTGGCCACGCGCTCGCGCTCGGCCGCCAGCGCCCGCAGGGCGTTCGCCCGCGGCGGCACGGCCCAGCCGGCGGCCCGCTCCATGGCCTGACAAGCGGCCCAGGCGTGTGCCACCGTCGAGTCGCCGGAGACGCGGCCGGCGAGTCGCGCCAGACCCCAGGCATCGCGTCCGACGGCGATCTTCTCGATGCCCTTGTGCACGTAGCCGAGGCGCTCCTCCAGGCGCAGAACCTCCTCGCCCACGGCCTGGAAGCGGAAGTGTCCCGGCTCGATGATTCCGGCGTGCACCGGCCCCACCGGGATCTCGTAGACGCCGCTCCCCTGCACCGCTACGAAGGGGTATTTGCTGTCGGCGGGGGAGTGTCGACCCGGGTGCCCGGACGCGGGAAATTCCGGACGCAGAGGAAACTGATCCTCGGGCCATGCCTGATGGCGGGTCCAGCGGCGGTCGTCCGCAGCATTCAGAAAGTCGATGCCCAGCAGGTCCCGAAGGTGGCGCTCCAGGCGGTCCGCGCCGGGATAGTATGGCGTATGAGAGGCCAGGAAGGGGTGATCCAGCCCTACCTCGGTCACCAGCACCAGGTAGTCCCCCAGGTGCTCCAGGCAGGCGTACACGACCATGCCTTCGCCCTCCGGGTCGTCCCCCGCCGGGTCACCCCCCACCGGATCGCCCCACAGCCCCGCCCAGCGGCAGCCGAGGGCACCGGCGACACGTCCCGCCGTGTCCCAGTCCTCGGAGTCCAGCGTCATCCGGTAGGCGGGCGCCAGGGGCTCGAAGTTGCCGCCGCGCACCAGGACATGCTCGTCCTCGAGGAGTGCCAGGTATTCCGATAGCCAGTCGAAGCGGCTCATAGCAGGTGGGCACCCGCGATCAGGTCGGTGGCCTGGTCCAGGAAGCGGGCCAGAAAGCCAGGGATAGACAGCCCCAGCCACAATACCAGGAACAGATGTACCGCGACCGGAAGCATATTGGCCGGGACCCGGCGATGGCCCTCCGGCGCTGCCCCGTAGACCATGGGGTGCAGATGGCGGAACAGCCCGGCGAAGGCTACGACCAGGCCGATCAGCAGGGCCAGGGTGAGCCAGGGTTGCCCCTTCATGGTGGCGGTGAGCACCAAAAACTCGCTGGTGAAGAGGCCGAAGGGCGGAAAGCCGGCGATGGCGGCGACCCCGATCAGCAGGGACCAGCCGACCTCCGGCTGGGTGCGGATCAGGCCGCGGATATGGTCGATGGCCTGGGTGCCGGCGATGTGGGCGGCGTGGCCCACGGTCACGAAGATCGCGGACTTGGTGAGCGAGTGCACAAGCATATGTAGCAAGGCAGCGAAGGTCGCCAACGGGCCGCCCAGGCCGAAGGCGAAGGTCATCAGGCCCATGTGCTCGATGGAGGAGTAGCTGAACATGCGCTTGATGTCGCGCTGGCGGTGCAGGAAGAGCCCGGCCACCAGGAAGGAGAGCATCCCGAAGCCCATGAGCAGATGCCCCGCCAAGTGCGGCGTCGCGGTGGCTGCGAGCGAGGGGTCCACCAACATCTTTAGGCGCACCACCGCATAGAGGGCGACGTTGAGCAACAGCCCGGAGAGGACCGCGGACATGGGGGTCGGGCCTTCCGAGTGCGCGTCCGGCAGCCACTGGTGCAGGGGCACCAGGCCCACCTTGGTGCCGTAGCCCACGAGCAGGAACACGAAGGCGAGGCTCATGACGGCGGAATCCAGTCCCGAGGCCTGGCTGTGCAGGCTGCTCCAGGTCAGACCCGCGGACGGATCGGCGAGCACCCGCTGGGCCGCGAAATAGGTCAGCACGGTGCCGAACAGGGCCAGGGCGAGGCCGACGCCGCACAGAATGAAATACTTCCAGGCCGCCTCCACCGCCTCCGGCGTTCGATACAGGGACACCAGGAGCACCGTCGCCAGGGTCGCGCCCTCGACGGCGACCCAGAGCACGCCTAGGTTGTCGGTTGTGAGGGCCAGCAGCATGGTGAACAGGAATGCCTGGTACATGGCGTGGTACACGCGCATGCCCTGCTCGCTGGTCCTGCCGCCGGCGTACCCATGGTCGCAGATGTGGCGCATGTAAGGCCGCGAGAAGATCGCGGTGGTCATGCCCACGAAGGTGGTCAAGACAACCAGATAGACGCTGAAGGCATCGACCCGAAAGCTGTAACCCGCCACTTCGCCCACCGCGACGATGGTCTGCGCCAGCCACAGTGCGGCGATGAAGGACAGGGCCGACACCGTCAGGTTCAGCCATCCCGCCAAGCGCAGGGAGCGCACCAGGGCCAGGGCCGCGGCGCCAGCCAGGGGGATCAGCACCGTGAGCAGCAGCGCGGTCACCTGTCCGACTCCGTGAGCCGATTGAGGCGGTCCACGTCCAGGGAGTCGATGCTCTCGCGGATCTGGAAGAAGAACACGCCGAACAGGACCATGGCGACCAGCACGTCGAAGGCCACCCCCAGCTCCATCACCAGCGGCATACCATGGGTGGCGGAGACGGCGGCCAGGAACAGACCGTTCTCCATGGACATGAAGCCCAGCACCTGGGCTACCGCCTGCCGCCGCGAGACCATCATGAGCAGACCGATGAGGACCACGGCCAGGCTGATGGCAACGATGTTGCGGGTGAAGGTGAGCCCCTGCTGCACCATGGGCAGCACCAGCCAATAGCTGAAGATCACCAAGCTCACGGCGGCTATGTTGACCAGGGCGGGCAGGCGCAGGGACTCGATGTGACGCTCCAGCTCCAGGTGGCGGGCCAGGCGGTGCAGCATCCAGGGGATCAGCAGCGCCTTGAGGAACAAGGTGAGCAGAGCCGAGAAATAGAGGTGCGGCAAGGCCCCCGCCGCCGCCACCACCGTCGTTACTGCTGCCACCAGGGCACCCTGCCAAGCGAAGGCGTGAATAGCGGATATGAGCCGGGCCTGGGCCAGCAGCGCGAAGGAGCTGAAAAGCACGAGGGCCGCGAGCACCAGCACCAACTGCTGCAGAGGTTGGAGCTCGAGGATGCTCATGTGCCCGACTCCAGGATCACGTGGCTCAGAAGCCCGATCAGCGCCAGCAGCAGCGCGAGCTGCAGAAAGGCCGGGGCTCGGAACAGACGCATCTTGGCCAGGACAGTCTCCGCGACCGCCAGCGCCGCGCCGAGCAGCGCTAGCTTGAGCAGGATCGCCACCGCCGCCAAACCCAAGGCCGCCGGCGCGAAGCTCTGCGCGATACCCCATGGGAAGAAGATGTTCGCGATGAGCACACCGTAGAGGGCCAGCTTGATCTGCGCCGCCCACTCCATCAAGGCCAGGTAGCGCCCCGAGTACTCCAGGATCATGGCCTCGTGGACCATGGTCAGCTCCAGGTGGGTAGCCGGGTTGTCCACCGGGATGCGCCCGGTCTCGGCGATCGCCACCAGGGTCAGCCCGCCCAGGGCGAACAGCAAGGAGGGCCGCAGGGCGAGCCCCACCGAGAGCTGATAGTCGATCAGGCTTGAGACATTGGTGCTGTGAGTGCTTATGGCCAGGGTGAAGACCGCCATGAGCATCGCCGGCTCGGCGAGGGCCGAGATGAGCATTTCGCGGGAGCTTCCCATACCCCCGAAGGCGGTTCCCACGTCCATCCCCGCAAGGGCCAAGAAGAAGCGTGCCAGCGCCAGCAGACCTACCAGGACGATGATATCGGCGATCGAGCTGGCCGGCTGATCCAGCACCACCACCGGCACGGTGGCCGCCGCCAGCCAGGTGGCGACGAACACGACATAGGGCGCGGCCAGAAACAGGGGAGAGGCGGTATGGGCCACCCGCGCCTCCTTGCCCAGCAGCTTGTACAGGTCCCGGTAGGGCTGCAGCACGGGGGCCCCGCGCCGGTTCTGCAGTCGCGCCTTGACCTTGCGGATCCACCCCACGAGCAAGGGCGACAAGGCGGCGTACAAGAGCGCCTGCAACACCGCAGAGCCCCAGGAGGAGACGCTCATGCCGTGATCCATAGGAGCACCAGGAGGGTAGCCAGGGTCCATCCCAGGTAGACGCGTACGTTGCCGGACTGCAACCGAACCACCCGGCGAGCGGCCTGCTCCACCGCATGTGCAACCGGCAGGTAGAGCCAGCCCCAGGCCCGGTCGCTCACCCGCAGCTGATGGCGCAACTGGCCGTCCTCGCGCCGTACGACCGACTCCTCGATCCGGAACAGAGGTCCGAACACACGCCGGATGGGCTGGGCGAAGGCGGTGGCGGTGTACTGCATGCGCGCGCTGGGCGGGCCGAAGCCGCAGTCCCAGGTGTCCCGGCGTCGCACTCGCTGGATACTGCCCCGGTGTAGCGCCCAGAAGAGCAGGCCGGTCATTGCCGTCAGCACCAGCGCCACCAGGGGCGCGCTGTAGCTCGCGACCTGCGGCGAAACCGGTGTGAGCCACAACCAGCCCTGCGCGGTGGCACGCGGCAGACCCATGCCCAGGAGCTGGCGCGGCACCTCATCGAGCAAGCTCAGGAACCCGGTCGGAAGGATGCCGAGCAAGAGACACAGGACCGCCAGCTGCCCTTGGGCAAGGCGCATGCCGCGGGGCACCGGGCGCGCGCGGCGCACGTGACGGCTACGCGCCTGGCCCAGAAAGGCGACACCATAGACCTTGACGAAGCAGGCCGCCGCCAGGGCGCCGGTAAGGGCCAGAGTCGCCGCCGAGATCGGGATCAAAGTGCGCAAGACTCCGCTCTGCAGCTCCCAGGCCTGCAGCGCCGCCTGGAAGGTGAGCCATTCGGAAACGAAGCCGTTGAACGGAGGCAGCGCCGAGATGGAGATACAGCCGACCAGGAAGAACAGCCCGGTCCAAGGCATACGCCGCAGGAGGCCGCCCATGTGCTCGAGGTCCCGCTCATGGGTGCCGTGCAGGATGGCACCAGCGCCCAGAAACAGCAGGGCCTTGAACAGGGCGTGATTGATGGAGTGATAGAGGGCGGCGACCAGCGCCAGGGCCCCCAGATGCGCATGGCCGGTGCTCAGGAAGACCAGGGCGAGCCCCAAACCGATGAAGACGATACCCAGGTTTTCCACCGAGTGATAGGCCAGAAGGCGCTTGAGATCGTGCTGCATCAGGGCGTAGAGCACGCCCATGAGGGCCGAGACACTGCCGATGGCGAGCACGGCCACCCCCCACTGCCAATGGAGCTGTCCGCACAGGTCGAGGACGAAGCGGATGAAGCCGTAGACGGCGACCTTGAGCATCACCCCGGACATCAGGGCCGAGATGTGCGACGGTGCGACCGGGTGGGCCTCCGGCAGCCAGGCATGGAAGGGTACCAGCCCCGCCTTCATGCCGAAGCCGATGAAGGCAAGGGCGAAGGCGACGCTCGCCCAGCCGAACGACAGGGACGCCGTCCGCATGGCATCGAATCCGAAGCCGCCGCAGAAGGAAGCGAGCACCCCGAAACCGAGCAGGATGCTCAGGCCCCCGATGTGGGCCATCAGCAAGTACAAGAAGGCGGCGCGGCGATTGGCGGCCTGCTCGTGTCGAAAGGCGACCAGGAAATAGGACGACAGCGACATCAGCTCCCAGGCCACCATGAAGAGAAAGGCGTCGTCGGCTAGCACCACCAGAAGCATTCCGGCGAGGAAGAGGCCGGAGAATCCCCCCAGGACGACCAGCGAATCGCGCCCCTGCTGCAAAGAGCGCACGAAGGCGGGTGCGTAGATCCCCACGGCCAGGCTCACGACACCGATCAGGCCGAGAAAGAAGGCTGCCAGGGAATCCAGGCGCACCTGCCAGGGCAGCCAGGGCAGCCCCAAGGGCAAGGTCGCCGTCGCCACGCCTCCGGCGTACAAGGCGAGCAGCCCCGCCACTAAGGCCGCTGAGCCGGCGACCCCGAACAGGGGCAGTACCAAGATCCGCACCACCCGCGGAAACCGTTCCGCGGCCAGCGACACCATCGCCGAGGCCAGGGCCAGCCCTACCGCGGTAGCCGCCAGCCACAGCGCGACCTGCATGCTCACGATGAACGCTCTTGAGACGCCGCCGCCTTGAGCCGCACGCCGCGCCCCCCGCCGGCGCTTTGGGCGCCCTCACCGATCAGCTCCACCCCCGCGGTCTCCAGGGCTTCGACCACCTTCACCAGGGACTCCACGTTGCCCCGCACCTGCCCGGCACTGCCCTCCATGCGTTGAATGGTCGGAACCGACAGGCCGGCTGCCTCGGCCAGTCGGCGTTGGTCCATGCCGAGCAGGGCACGGGCGGCGCGGATCTGGGCGGCGGTGATCATGCCATATACATCGATAGATAGGTTTCAGCATGGAAATTTCGTTGCATGGTACATGAATACCGATGCAATGGCATCAACCCGGGTGACGGAAGCCAACGGCCAGCCTGCGTCGGCACACGTCAATGCATCTCTGTGTCTGGTGTCCCAAACCTCGTCCACGGCAACACGGTATGAATCCCGCTCGTTGTGACGGAGGTGTTACTGTACGGTTACGTGTTTGTTACGCTACCGTTACGTGGAAGGTGCTACCCAGGCTGAGCCTGGTTGCTCGGGTCGACGAGGGGGGATTCCGGAAAATGCAGCCAACAAGGACCTGTCAGTCATGTACCGCCTGCTGTGATGGCTGGGTGCAGATGGTAATCGGTGGTGTACCTGTGTATCCGGGGCACCCTTGCCCACACAGCACGGGATGCTGCTGTGATGACTACGAGAACCGCCCTGAGGATCCTTGCAGGCGCTTCGAGTGCGGGTGGGTAGCTCGAGGTAGTCCGCTGCCGATTTGGATGAAACCAAATCGTGGTAAAGTCATTGTCTTCTTCAACAAAACGAGCTGGGCCGGCCTTCCCGTCGACTTGGCTGTTCCCGTTGGAAAACGCATTCCGCAGAGGTCATTGAGCTATCTGAAGGAATTCTCCCGACGTAACAACCGTCCTCTGATCTATACGGAGCAAATCGTCGAAAGCGGCGACTATCAGAGGCAACAGCAGACGTTCGCGTACGGCCCGCCGGATTTTCAACGAGACGTATTGCGTCAGCGGCAAGAGGGAAGATTGCTCTGGTCGTCTCAGTATCGCTTGCGTGCGGATAATCAGAGCCGAGGGCATGGCGTCGGCGGTGCCCAATTGCCCGATGATGTTCTCGAGTCGGACCCGGCGCGGCTCGGGTCTCGCCGGTAATAACCGAAAGGTAACTATTCAGGACATCTTTTAAAACAGTAGAATACAGGTGTAACGTTATGCTATTCCTGAGAACAACGCCTCAACCAGATGTACAAAAAGCCCCGATGACGAGCTTGCGCGCCTGCGCGTGCAGAACGCTGAACAGGCTGCGCTCATCGAGCAACTGCGCCAACGCATCGAAGAGTTGGAGGCGCGTCTGGCCAAGGACAGCCACAACTGCAGTAAGCCGCCGTCCTCCGATCCACCGTTCAACAACCCCCCGCCGTGCTCGCAGCGCAAGCCGAGCGGGCGCAAGCGCGGCGGGCAGAAAGGCCATCGCGGGAAACTCGCCCCTTGGTCGAAGACCCCGAGCACCGGGTCATCATCCCCCTGACGGGAACGTGCGCCTGCGTGCGCTGTCGTGCAGACATTGCGACCGAAGTGCTCGCCGAGCTGGCCGGGATCACGATCTCTGCGGGCAGCATCCATCGCGCCGTGACGGTGGCGGACGGGAGACTGGAAGGACCCGTGCAGGCGATCGGCAACACCCCTGGTGCAGGCACCGGTGGCCCATGCCGACGAAACCGGTATCCGCGTAGGCGCTACGCTGCAGTGGCTGCACGTGCTCGGCACTGCGCAGCTCACGGCCTATTTCCCACACCCCAAACGCGGTGCCGGACTTCTTCGACCTTGTGGTTATCGACGAGTGCCACCGCGGCAGTGCGGCCGAGAGCTCGGCCTGGCGCGAGGTACTGGACTACTTTCACCAGGCCACGCACCTGGGCCTCACCGCCACGCCGAAGGAGAAGCACCCGGCCAAGGGCGAGACCCTGGTGGAGGAACCCGAATACAACCTCGAGTACTTCGGCAATCCCATCTACACCTACTCATTGCGCCAGGGCATCGAAGACGGCTTCCTGGCGCCCTACAAGGTCATCCGCGTCGTGACCGACGTCGATGCGCTGGGCTACACCCCGGAGAAAGGCAAGGTCGACAAGGACGGCCACGTGGTCGAGCAACGCCAGTACAACACCAAGGACTTCGACCGCATGCTCGTCCTGACCCAGCGCACGGAGCTGGTCGCCCGCCGGGTCTGGGAGTACTTAAAAGCGACCGATCCGATGGCCAAGACCCTCGTCTTCTGCGACGACCAGCCCCACGCCGAGCGTATGCGCCAAGCCCTCGTCAACCTGATCCCGGAGGCTGCCGCAAACCGCCGCTACGTGGTCCGCATCACCGGAGACGTTCTCCGAAGCACTCACCGAGCTGTAGCGGCAGCTCTATCAAGACAGTACCTGATAGGGCGAGGTCGCTCCCGCCCGCGGCAGCGGCTTTACAGGTACGCCTGATTCCCTGACTATCTGATTATCTGTCCAAGCCGATTACGTCGAGCCATGGAACAAGTGAACGTCACCCAAGCCGCCCGCCAGCTGTCCGACCTGCTGAATCGGGTCGCCTACCAAGGTGCCAGCTTCGAGCTCACCCGCGGTGGTCGCAGCATCGCCCGCCTGGTACCCGCCGGACCGCCAAAGCGCGTCAAGGTCTCGGAGCTGAACGAGATCTTCGTCAGAATCCCGAAGCTCGACGACGATGCCGAAGCCTTCGAGCGCGACATCGCCGATGTGCAGACCGCGCTCGTGCCGGATGGGGATCCCTGGGAAGACTAGACGACACGTATCCAACGCCGGTCAAGCATCCAGCCGGGCACCTGGGAGGAAGCAACCGATGGGATTGCTCATCGACACCGGGGTCTTGATCCGCATCGAGCGCAGCGTCGTCGTGCCGTTGGACTTTTCCCCAGGGAGCACTACGGCGACGCAGCCATCAGCGTCGTCACCGCATCGGAGCTGTTGGTCGGCGTCCATTGCGCGGTGCCGGAGAGCCGGCGCGTCCGCCGGTCGGCATCGGGGGAGGCTGTGCTCGCCGCCTTGCCCGTGCTCGATATCACCTTGGAGGTCGCCCGCACTCACGCGGAACTGGCCGCGGTGCTGTATCAGCAGGGCCAGACCCTGGGTGCCAGCAAAGCGGCAGCAGCGCATCAAATAGCGCACGCTCTGAGCGGTCCTTATGCGACACTGACACTCGTTGTGGGCGACTAAACTCATCTCGGAAACGCCCTCATTGGCCCGTCTTGGGGCAATCTGCTGAAGCAGAATTGCACTTGCGCATCTGTGCCAATAGTACGGTGCCCACTGCAATCCGATATGCTCTGGGAACCGTGAGCCTTGAACCTTGCGTCGGCGGCGAAGGCGGCTCCGTAAGTGCTCCAAGCTATCGGTGTAGAATGTATGCCAGCGCGAGACGGAGCTTTTGGGTAAATCATTACTCTCCGATCTCCGCGCACCCCGTGCAGTTCTTTGCCTGCGTGGAGCGCACAGGAGACAACCTGTTCTGGTTCTTTGGATCTGAGACTGTCTCAAGGTCTAGATATCTCAGGAGCCACCCCTTTACCAGCGTTGCAAGGAATCACGGATGGATCGCCTCGAATATGATTGCTTCCTGAGTCACAACAGCAGCGACAAGCCGGCGGCGCGGGCGCTCGCTGTGCGGCTGCGCAAGCACGGGATCTCGGCATGGCTGGACGAGGAACAGCTACGCCCGGGAAACGAATGGCAGCCCAGGTTGGCGACCGGCATCCAGGCTTCCAAGAGCATCGCCGTCTTGATCGGGGGGGGAGGGAATGGGGCCCTGGCAAGACCAGGAGGTGCAGTTCGCCCTCACCCTGGCGGTGCGGGACCAGCGGCCGATCATCCCGGTCCTGTTGTCGGGCGCCGGCGACGCGCCAAGCCTCCCCATGGGCCTTGCCATACGCACTTGGGTCGATCTGCGCTCGGACGCGGAGGAGGACAACCGTGCCGCTGTCGAGCGGCTGGTCTGGGGCATCTCCGGGGTGAAACCCGTAGGTTGTGCCGAGGCACGAGGCCCAACAGTCGGAACACCCGACACCGAGACGTTGGGCCTCCTTCGTCGGCCCAACCTACCGATTGCATTGCCCGCTCCCGCCAATGGCGACCAGATTTGGGAGCGTCAACGGTTGGTCCTGCGCGACCTGCTGGTGGCCCTCCCGGCCTGGTCCCTGGTGCGGGAGCGCAAGGCCTTCGTCGAAGCCGCTCTGGGCAATCACCCCGCGATCCGGGACCTGATCTGGGACGACGAGGGCTTCACCGTCGCCGGCAACCTCGTCCAAAAGCTGCGGTATTTCGACGCAGCACCGCTGCCGGACGGACGCCACGCGATTTGCGGTATCCTCAGCGAGGTCCGGGGGCGAGACTGGTACCTCAACCCGCAGGTCGGCATCAGGGTAAGCCGGCTTGCCGACGCCTTCGGGTGCCCGATCCTCTAGCCGGCGCCTGCGACCCGCCGCACGGAGCGAGATATGGACAGGCTCGACGACCGAACCTCCGCCGATCACTGGGCAACCGACCTGCGGGACCTGCTGGTGGCGCTGCCGGCATGGTCCCTGGTGGGGCAGCGCAAGGCCTTCGTCGAGGCCGCCCTGGACGACCACCCGGCCGCCGCCGAGCTGAGCTGGGACGATGACCCCTCCACGGTCGCTAGCAATTTCGCCCAGCGGCTCGCCTTCTTTGCCGCAAGACCAGTGAACGACCGTCATCCCGGCTGCGCCCTGCTGGGCGAGGTCCGCAAGCGCGAGTACGACGTCAACCCGGCCGTCGGGGCCTTGGTCGACCGTCTGAGCACCGCGTTCGGCTGCGAGACACAGCCTCCGTTAACCGCCTTCTGCCCCTACCCCGGCCTGCTCGCCTACGACTGGGGCCGCGACAAAGAGCGCGCCCGGCACTTCTTCGGCCGCGAGGCGGAGACCGAAGCCCTGGTCACGCGGCTGCGGAATCTCGCCCCGGGCAATCTTCTGGTGGTCTCGGGCGCTTCCGGCTGCGGCAAGTCTTCCCTGGTCAAGGCCGGGCTCTGGCGGGCCCTGCACCAGCCTGCGAAGGACCAAAAGGAGCACATCGACGGCAGCCGCGACTGGGCCGTCAGCGCCATGACCCCGAGCTTCCACGACGACGCCTTTCTCACCCTGGTCACCAGCGCCGACTCCTGTAACCCCCGCGCCGGACTCGTCCCGGCGGCCGAGGCTCCCCGACTGCGCCAAGGACCTGAACGCTTTCCCGACTTTCTGGAGCGCCTGCTCGCCGGTCGCCCGGCCTGGCTCCTGATCCTGGACCAGATGGAGGAGCTCTTCGCCCGCGAGGCCGAGCCCTACCGGGACGACTTCATCGCCTTCCTGCTGCGTGCCGTCGAGGAACCTCGCTTGCGCCTGGTGGCCACCATCCGCTCCGACTTTCTGCACTATCTGAACGACCACCCGGAGCTCTGCGAGATTCTCAACCGCGAGCCGCCCTACTTCGTCCGGCCTCCAGCCCCGCATGCCCTGGCGAGGCTGATCGAGGGGCCGCTCCGGGCCGTGGGCTTGGCCTGCGATCCCGATCTCACCGACTGCCTGGTGCGGGACGCCCATGGCCAGAGCGGCGGTCTCGCCCTGCTCGGCGCCGCCCTGGAGGACCTCTACACCGTCGGCGCCGCGACGGGTGGTCTGACCCTCGCCCATTACGAGGAGCAGCTCCGCGGTCTCCCCGGCATCCTGGAGCAACGCGCCGAGCGCGGCTTCGCGGTCCTTGCCGCGGATTTCGGGCTGGAGCGCAGCCTGGCGGATGACCTGATGCGCCGGGTCTTCGCCGAGCTGATCGCCATCGACCCCCACTCCGGCGAAGCCACCCGCCGCCGCGCCCCGCTGCGGCATTGGCAAGAAGGCGGCGAGGCCCGCGCCTTTATCGATGTCTTCTCGCGCACCCCCATGGGCCGGGAGGACAACGTGCGACTGCTCGTCTGCAGCGAGGAAGAGGGCGAAGCAACCGTGGAGGTCGCCCACGAGGCCCTGCTGCGCCAATGGGCGCCGCTGACCGACTGGATCGACCAGCACCGTGAGGCCCTGGTCCGCCGCTCCGAGGTCCTGCGCGATGCCGAGCGCTGGGACAAGGCCGGCCGGCCCGACGACTTCCTGCCGGTGCCGGGCGTGCTCGGGGATGTCCGCTACCGGCTGCAGAAGGCCGGTCTATGGGAGGGGGTGCGCGCGAACGAGGCGGCGGCCTACTTCTTAGCCGAGGACGACCCGCAGGAGCTCCAGGACCTGATCCAGCGCGCCTTCGCCCAGCGGGCGTCGTCGTCCAATCCCCTACGCCCGGCCCTGCGCCTGCTCTGCTGCCTCGCCGCACGCGGGCGCACCTGGAAGACGATGCAAACCCTGGGCAAATGGATTGCCGACCAAGAGCCCGCCCTGGCCGCTTGGCTCGAGGATGGGCTCGGACGGGTGCTCAGGCTCCTGGGCCGCGACGACGCCGCCCATTGGCACCGGCGCCGCCTCGGCATCGGCGACCTGCTGGCGGTGCTGGGCGATGACCGGCCCGGCGTCGGCCTTCGCCCGGACGGCCTGCCGGACATCGACTGGATCGACATCGAACACGGTCCTTTCATTTGGCAGGAGGGGGAGACGCGGACCATCCACCGGCCCTATCGCATCGCCCGCTACTCGGTCACCAACGCCCAGTACCAGGCCTTCATCGCGGCCAGCGACTACGGCGATGCCGCCTGGTGGCAGCCGGGCGCCAGCAAGGATGCCTACCCCTGGCGCTGGGACCAGCCCAACCGACCGCGGGTCGCGATCGACTGGCTCGAGGCTACGGCCTTCTGCCGCTGGCTCACCGCCCGCTGCCACGAGGCGAAGCTGATCGATACGGATCAGGTCATCCGCCTGCCCAGCGAGCAGGAGTGGGAGCGCGCCGCCCGAGGAGTGGACGGGCGTCAATACCCTTGGGGCTCGGAGTACCGAGCAGGCTACGCCAACACCGATGAGACGTTCATCGATCGCGATGGGCTGTCGCTGGGCGAGACCACCGCCGTGGGGCTTTACCCGCGCGGCGGCTCGCCGGACGGCCTGCTCGACTGCGCCGGCAATGTCTGGGAGTGGTGCCTCAACCTCTATGCCGAGCCCGACGACCCGGCCAGGATTGGCGACGGCGTTCGTTCCGTGCGCGGCGGCTCCTGGTACAGCCTTCCGGCCTACGCGCGCGCGGCCTACCGCGACAGGAACTCTCCGGACCTCCGGAACCCCGCGGTGGGTTTTCGGTTGGTGTGTGCGTGCCCCATCGACTCTGGTCACTGAGAGATACTGGTCACTGATCACTGATTCCGGATCACTGAAGACCGCCGCTTGCGGCGGTCTTTCGGCGCGCGCAGCGCGCCGCGTTTTTTTTCGCTCGTTCCCACGCTCCGCGTGGGAACGTCACCGACGCCGATCCGCGTAGCCAGGCTGGGGCGCACCGCGACCTTTTCCGCTACACTCTCCCGGCCGGGCAACCGGCGGGGCGCCCCGGAAGCAGACGTTCCGTGCGCGGCGGCTCCTGGAACAACAATCCAGCCAACGCGCGCGCGGCCAACCGCAACAGGAACAATCCGGACAACCGAAACACCACGGTGGGTTTTCGGTTGGTGTGTGCGTGCCACATCCCCCTCCCGGCTCCGATGGCCGGCAGGTCCCGCCGACCAAGGTTTGCGGGATGCGGTGGAGCTCGGGGGGATGGCGCGGGTGCGTCCCGTCCGCGCGGCCCATAGCCGCCGGGCGAAAATCAAAACGAGCCGCCCCCTGGGCCGGCGAGCGCCGGTCTCGGGGCGGCTCCCCCGCCCTTAGGGCTCGCGAAACAGTAACTTCGGGTTTTGGGGCGTCGAGGCGCCCGCCGGGCAAGGCGTGGAAAGGGGCGCATACTTGTTGTATGTAACCCTTTCCACAACACAGCCAGGCGGGATGCATCGGCGTTCCAAGTTCCGGAGTAATTGTTTCACGAGCCCTTCGCCTCGCTACGGATCCAGGCACCCAACAACCGCCCGATCTCGGCCACCATCGAGCTCACGTGCTCGTACTGGCCGTCGCTCAGCCAGCGCCAACGGTGGGCGAGGCGCAGAGAGAGACGCAACCGACTCAGGGACGCGTCGCAATCGGCCAGGATCGCGCGGCGGGCGGCTCCCCGCCGAGTCTGGGCGAGAAAGAGCCCATCCTGCAGGTCCAGGGCCGCATCCATCAGACGCTGGGTCAGGGTGTGGCGGTAGATCCGGGGAAAGCCCTCCCCTTTCGGTAACAGCCAGGCGAGCAGCTCGTAGACCCGGGTCAGGATGATCATCTCTTCGGCCATGACATCTCCTCCACCCATCGCGCTCGAACGGATCTGCGCTTGGGACAACCTGTTGCTCGCCTGGCACAAGGCATCGCGGGGCAAACGCAACGCACCGACTACGGCCGCCTTCGAGCATCACCTCGCCGACCGGCTGCTCGCGCTGCGCGAAGAGCTGACGGAAGGTCGGTATCGCCCCGGGACCTATACTCACTTCTATATCCACGAGCCCAAGCGCCGCCGGATCAGCGTCGCGCCCTTTCGGGACCGGGTGGTGCACCACGCCCTGTGCAACGTCTTGGAGCCCCACTTCGAGTGCCGCTTTCTCCCTCACAGCTTTGCCAACCGGCCCGGGAAAGGCACACACCGGGCCGTCGACCAAGTCCAGCGGCTCGCCAAGCGCCACCGCTTTGCCTTGCGCATGGACATCGTCCAACACTTTGCGTCCATCGACCATGCGATCCTGACCCGGGGATTGGATCATGTCGTCAAGGACGAGCGGGCTCGCGGCCTCATTCGTGGCATCCTGTCCGGCGGCGACGGGGTCCTGGAGCAGGAGTACCGCATGGTCTGGTTCCCGGGCGACGACCTTCTCGCCGCCTGCCGGCCACGCGGGCTGCCCATCGGTAATCTCACCTCCCAGTTCTGGTCCAACTGCTACCTGCACCCCTTCGACCTTTTCGTCACCCGTGAGCTCGGCTGCCGGGCCTACGTCCGGTACGTCGACGATATGGTGCTCCTCTCCGACGACAAGGCCACCCTGTGGGAATACAAACGCCGCTGCATCGACCGCCTGGCGCGTCTGCGCCTGACTATCCACGCCGATGAGGCCCAGGCGCAACCCGTCTCCACCGGCATCTCCTGGCTGGGATTCCTCGTCTTCCCGACGCACCGCCGGGTCAAGGGGCGAAAGGTGCGGCACGCGGGCCGTCGCCTGACCAGCCGATTCGACGCCTGGAAGGCGGGGACCATTTCGTTTGCGGAATTCGACGCCAGCGTAAAGGGTTGGATCAATCACGTCCGCTATGCGGATTCGTGGGGGCTGCGGCGCAAGATCTTGGAGTCTTTTGTCTGGACACGGCACGGACCGCAGTGAGCTTGCGTTGGGCTCCTTCGTCGGCCCAACCTACAATTTTCTCTAAAAATCAGTGATCAGTGGACAGCAATTCAGTGATCAGGGTCGATGGGGCACGCACACACCAACCGAAAACCCACCGTGGAGAGCCGGTTGTCCGGAGAGTACCTGCCGCGGTTGGCCGCGCGCGCGTCGGCTGGACTGCCGTCCCAGGAGCCGCCGCGCACGGAACGGTCGTCGTCGCCCGCGGTGTCCGTGTCCCCCGGTTGCCTGTACTTGTCCAGACACCAATCCCAGACGTTGCCTGCGCAGTCGAGAAGACCGAGCGGTGAGATCCCCTGGGGATAGAGTCCGACGGCGGTGGTCTGCCCCAGGTTGTGAGGACCGACCTTGTCGTAGCTCTCGTCGACATCGGCGTGGCCCACCCGGTAGCCGTCTCCCCAGGGGTATTCGCGTCCGTCCCCGCCGGTCGCGGACAGCTCCCACTCGGCCTCGGTGGGCAGCCGGATCGTCTCCTCGGCTCCGATGAGCCCGGCGGATCGGTAGCGGGCGGTAAGCCAGCGGCAAAAGGCCAGGGCCTCCACCCAGGCGACCTGGATACGCGGTCGGTTGGGTTGGTCCCATTGGGGTACGTCCGGCTCCGGGGCCTGGTAACCCTCCCGCCACCAGTCGCTGCTGCCATAGTCGTCCGCGCCGGTGAAGGCGAGATACTGGGCATTGGTGACCGGGTAACGTGCGATCATGCGGGCCCGGCCGATAAGCTTCGTGCCCTGTCCCTCGGGGCTCGGTGGGTGAATCTCAACCCAATCGATCTCCGGCAGTCCGTCCGGGCGCAGCCAGACACCGGGGCGCTCGTCCCCCAGGACCGCCATCAGATCGCCGATGGCGGGGCGGCGCCGGTGCCAGGAAAGGGCCTCGTCCTGCCCCAGCAGGCGCAGCACCTCGATCAGCCCGGCCTTCAGCCAGGCGATCAGCGCCTGCGGCTGGCCGCCAATCCAATCGCCCAGCGCGCGCATGGTCTCCCAAGTGCGACCCGGTGCGGTCAGGCAGAGAAGCAGCGGCAGGGCCGCGGGCCCGCCGTCATCGCCGCCGCGCCGGAATTCCCCCAGCGTCAGGTCGCACAAGTCCGCCGGTTCGTTTTGGGCCAGAAAGTAGGCGACAGACTCCTCCCGGCACAGGTCTTCCCACAGGCCGGCGGCCGCGAGACGCGAGCGCACCTCGGCCACCAGCTCGGGATGGGGAAGCAGGTGGTCCGGGCGCCCGCGCCCGTCCCAGCGGGCGGCATCGCGCAGCACCTCGTCGCGGCGGATCAGGCCCTCGCGCTGGGTGCGGATCCAGTCCGCCAGACGCGGCCACTCCCGCAGCAGGGCCTCGTGGGCCACCTCGACCGTGGGCGTGCCCTTGCGCGCGTCGCAGACCAGGAGGCGCACGGCATCCTCGGGACGGTCCGCATCGCGGGAGAAGACCTCGATCAGCCGGCGCTCGGCGCTCCCCTCCGACCACAGCGCGAGCGGCACGCGGCGGCGTGTGGCGGCCCCGGTGTCGGGATCCAGGTGGACCAGGTGGCCGAAGACCCGGGGCAGAGCGGCCTCTCCGTCCTCTCCCAGCAGGGCCAAGCCGCGCTCGCCGCGCCTGGTCAGGACACCCTCCAGACCGCCGACGATCTCCGTGTAATGAGACATTCTCAGAGTCTCGTCGCCTGCGGCGGCGAGCCAGGTATCCTGCAGGGCCGCCGCGAGCAGGGCCAGCCCACCGGCTTCGCGGTCCGCTTCGCGGACCAGCTGTTGCGTGAGCGCGGGCTCGATCCCGAGCCCCACCGCTTCTGCAGGGCCCCGGATCATGCGCGCCAGGGCGAGCGGCCCCGGGGTTCCGAAGGGATAGGTCCGCCCACGCTTGAGCAGGCTGCACAGGACAGGGTGGGCGACCACCTGGGGCTGGAAGTCCGCGCGCAGGGTGGCGATCACCCGGAAGTGGGGCTCTTCCAAGCCGCGCCGCAGCAGATCGACAAAGGCGTCCCGGTAGGCCGCCGCCTCGGTGGCGAAGAGCTCCTCCATCTGATCCAGGATCAAGAGCCAGGCGGGGCGCCCGGCAAGCAGCCGGTCGAGGAAATCGGCGAAGGCGCCGGGCTCGGCGCGCAGCCGCCGCGCCTCTTCCGGCGGGCGCAAGCGGCCATCACGCCAGTGGGGGCGGACGCTGTTGACCAGACTGAGGAAGGCGTCGTCGTCCAGGGTGGGGGTCATGGTGCTGATCACCCAGGAGCCGCAGCCCGGGAGGGGCTCCGCGTCGTCGCCCCTTTCGGCTTGGGGCTCGACCAGGGCCCGCCAGAGGCCGGCCTTGACCAGGGACGACTTGCCCGACCCCGAGGCGCCGCTGACCAGGATGAAGCCCCCGTCGTTTTCGGCGCGCAGGAGGTCCAGCAGCTCACGGGTCTCGGGCTCGCGGCCGAAGAAGAGCCGAGCCAGATCCGCGTCCTGGCCCCAATCGTAGGCCATGAGTCCGGGGTAGGGGGAACCGGCGATCTTCAAGTGCGCCGGCAGATCACAACCGAAGAAGCGCGCGAGGGCGGCGATGCGCTCGGCGACCTCGCGGTTGCCGTCCTCGCGGCGGGTGCGGATCTCCCGAATCAGGGCACAGACCGGGTGCTCGCCGCCGGGCAGCGGCGCATAGCCCTTCCGGTGCAGCTTTGCAGCCAGCTCAGAGGCGACGGTCAAGGGCTTGCCGGCGTGCTGGAAATCACTGATCGCCGGATGGCCCTGGAGGGCGAGCTCGAGGAATGCGCGCCGATCGCGGTCCTCCTGCCACAGCGGGAGGGCTGCCAAGAGGTCACGCAGGGTCTCGGTCACCGGCAGGTCTAATTGGCGGTGCGCGTTCATCGCGGGTTGCTCCGTGGCTTTTTCGCGACGCTCTGCAAGCAGGCGGTTCTCGGTCAAGCGGAAAACCGGCAAGCAGACATCTGACTCCTTCAGCTGAAGTTTGCATACTATGCCACAACCTGAGCCAAGGCGGCCTGTGGCCCCCCTGTGCCAACGTGCAACCTTGTACTATCCGCAGATCAGGATGGCTTCATCAGCGTGCCGGGGAGCTCCAAGAGACTCAGCGATTTCAGCGAAGTATCGAGCGAGCCCGTGTGATCGATGAACCAGCGCGTGTCAGTGGAGGCGATCAGGCTCGACTCCATGCGAGGGCGATCGAAGACATACGCGCCGGGTTTGTCGACCGCACCCTTCAAGATCTACAAGGACGCCGCGTCGCTGCTTTCCATGGAGCATATCAGCAAATCGGAAGAGTCTTTGCGGAGCCCGCTGTTAGATCTACTCCTGCCGCTTATCAAATGCTCATCTAGGGAGCTGGCTGACGAGACCGCCATCGAGCCGTCCCCGGCCGTAATGACCGCTCCTGGGTAGAGCTTCCGCGCGGTAGCCGCAGATTGGGTGTCCGCTTCCTGCCTCGGCTGCCCACCCTTTCTCACAGAAGTCGGTGACCGCAATCGGCGTTGAAGAGACGCTCGGGTCGCCTCCCGTGGACGGCAGCTCCTGGGACAATCCGGACACTGGGGGACAAGGGAGGAGGTGACCACAAGAGATCGTTAACTGCGAGTGGGGCGTTGTTGGACGGGAGTTGGCTTTCAGCGCTCGATCGACGCCTCGCGGAGTAGCGCCAACTGCCCGATTTCGTCGGGGCTCGGTCGGTGTTTATCCCGGCAGGCTTCGTCACAGCTCACCGCCGACCAATTCCGCTTCGCATTTTCAATCTACTCGCACGGGCTCGCGACGGCACCGGACACTGTCGCGAGCTGGTTTCACCACTTTCGATCCCCTGATGGTCAGCCTCCATTTCCCGGTGTTCCGCCCCATCGAAATGCGCAGCACCGGCTCGGTCTCAGAGGCTTGCACAAGTCGCTAACGATCATAAGGCGGATCGAGCCACCCCGCAGAATGGAAGGTCGCCTCGCCCCAGATGGTTCTCTCAGCCCAACCCTCTCCCACGGGGAGAGGGAGCAAACGTGCTTCGCGAATTTCATCGCAAAAGGACGAGGTCAGAGTAGCCACAGCTTCTACAATGGGGTCGACGAGGGGTACGTGCCACGACCGATCGTCACTGCGCCAGACCGCTACAGCTACGAGCGATGGGCGAAATTTCAGTTTCTACGCTGACTTACGAGGAGGTACAGGATGAACGACCCGACCAAGATCGCAGTGGTCACCGGTGCCAACCGGGGGCTGGGCCTGGAGACCTGCCGCCAGCTGGCGCGGCTCGGGCTGCGGGTGGTGCTGACCAGCCGCGACCCTGCCAAGGGCCAGGCCGCCGCCGAGGCCCTGCAGGGGGAGGGCCTGGACGTGCGTCATCAGACCCTGGACGTGACCCGGGCCGAGGACGCCCGGCGGCTGGACGACTACATCACCGCCGAATTCGGACGCCTGGACGTGCTGGTGAACAACGCCGGGGTGTTCCTGGACCCCTACAATCCCCCCGGCAACAGCGTGCTGGACGCGGATCTCGACACGGTGCGCCGCACGCTGGAGACCAACCTGTACGGTACCTTGCAGATCACCCAGTCTCTGCTCCCGCTGATGGGCGGCACGGGCCGGGTGGTCAACGTCTCGTCCGGGATGGGTCAGCTGTCGGAGATGAACGGCTGCTGCCCCGGCTACCGGTTCTCGAAGGTGGGGCTCAACGCCCTCACCCGCATCCTGGCCGACGAGCTGCGCGACAGCCGCATCAAGATCAACTCGGTCTGCCCCGGCTGGGTGCGCACCGACATGGGCGGTCCGGGCGCCGACCGCTCGGTGGAGCAAGGGGTGGACACCATCGTGTGGCTGGCGACCCTGCCTGACAGCGGCCCCAGCGGCGGCTTCTTCCGCGACCGCCAGCCCATTCCCTGGTAGGCCGGATGCCGGTATCGCCGATCCTGCTCTTCTACCTGGTCGCCCTGCTGGTGGTGCTGGGCGCCGGGGTCGGCGCCTTCTGGGTATTCGCGCGCTACAGCCGCCTGCTCGGGGCCGGGCTGGGCCTGCTGCTGATGGTGGTGCTGGTGCTGCTGTGGCCCATCCCCATTCACGGCGGCTTCACCTTTCTCGGCGAGGTGTTGTACCGGGAGCTCGACCGGGCACTGGAGAGGCACCAAGAGGTTGCCAGGCAACAGGAGAAGCGTGAGCTTCGCCAACGCTTGGAGACGCGCTTCGGCGGTCCGCTGGACTTCAGCATCACGGAGCCTCTGCGTGGGACCTGGTCGCGGGTGCTGGTGCAGGGCGGCCAACCCGCCTGGTACGAGTCCGACAGCCGCCTGCTGTGGAGCGACTGGCTGCTGTTCGAGCCGGACGCGGCCCTGCCCTCCTTGGCGTCGGCCAAGGAGCACTGCCGGAGCTACCCACCCGAGGGCCATTGGGCACTCGCAAGCGAGATGGAAAACTACCTGCTCTGGAAGTCGGGCGGCGACCAGCTGCTGCCGGGCGCACCCGCCTCCTCTGTCTCCTACATGGTGGTCGAGCAGACAGGACTGGAGCTGCCCATCTACAACCTGCGCGGCTCCGGCGACAACGCCGGCCAGCGGTCGAGCGAGCACCGAGTGTTCGTGGCACGCTGCGTAGCCCGCGGGCCGGGCGCCCCGCCGGCAGGCTACGCGCGCCGGGACATTCCATTGGAGGAATGGAACCGCTACCAGCTTTCGAAGCTTGGAAACTAGGCCCGACACCCTGTGCCGGAGAGGTAGCAGGCTGTACGCCGCATCCCTATGCCGACACTGGAGTGGCGGAGCAAGCGGCGGCAAAAGGTTGCCGCCCTACAGTCTCAGGCTTCGGAATCAGGCGTCCCGGCTGTCTCCCTTTCGGCGACTGAGCGGTGTGCGCCGAGCTGTACCAGAAAGGCCGCCGCCGCAGGCGACAGGTGTGCCCCCTGGCGGATGACGACGGCGAGCTGCCTTTCGATGCGCAGACCCCGTACCGCCAGCTGAGCCACCTCGGGATTGGGCTCGATGCCCACCTGGCTTACGAAGGCCAGGCTGCCCGTGCTGGCTACCATGCGCAGGATGGCCGGGATCGAGCGCAGCTCCATCACCACATTCATGGCCACTCCCGCATCGCGCAGCGCGGTGTCGATGATCCGGCGGATGGCCGAGCCGCCCTCGAATCCGATCAGCGGCATCCCGTCCAACTGGCGCGCCCCCAGGCTTCCCACGGCAGCCAAGGGATGATCGGGGCGGGCGACCAGGACGATGCGGTCCGTCATCAGGGGTCTTACGTCGAGCTCGTGGTCCTGTACCGGCAACGTGACCAGTCCGACTTCGAGCTGACCGCTGCGGACGCCATCGGCCACCTCGCTGCTGCCGGCCTCCTTCAGCTGAAAGCGCACCGTCGGATGAGCCGCATGAAACTGCGCGATGGCCGCGGGCAGGATGAAGGACACGGACGTGGCACCGCCGCCGATCCGCACCACCCCGCCTTCGAGCCGCTGATGGGCACGGATCTGCTCCTGCAGCAGGTCGTAACGGCCCAGGATCAAACGGGCCTCCTGTTGCACCAGCCGCCCCAGCTCCGTGAGCTGGACGCCTTTGCGACCCCGGTCGAGCAGGGGTGCACCCAGCTGTTCTTCCAGTTGCTGCAGGCGCCGTGAGAGTCCGGGCTGCGTGATGTGCAGGCGAGCTGCGGCGGCGGTCACGGCCCCGGTATCGACGACGGCCAAGAAGGAGCGGAGCAGCGTCAGGTCCATCATGCGAGATTAGCATGGAATGCATAACAACTATACATTTGGATTATTGGATAATCCCTGCTAACCTGTGTGGACAAAGTGAAGAAGGACGCGCCGCTCACCAGCGCAACCCGGTCAGCAGAGAGGTCAACCATGCTTGAAGCCTATCGCCAACATGTCGAAGAACGCGCCCGGCAGGGCATCCCGCCGCTACCGTTGAGCGCGGAGCAGGTGAACGACCTCGTCGCCCTGTTGAAGAATCCGCCGGCGGGTGAAGAGGACACCCTGGTCGAGCTGCTCACCGAGCGCGTCCCGCCGGGCGTCGACGAGGCGGCCTACGTGAAGGCCGCCTTCCTGGCTGCGGTCGCGAAGGGAGAGGCAACCTGCCCCCTGATCGGCAAACAACGCGCGGTCGAGCTGCTCGGCACCATGCTGGGCGGCTACAACATCCATCCCCTGATCGATCTGTTGGACGACGCGGAGCTGGGCGCCCTGGCGGCCGAGCAGCTCAAATTCACCCTCCTGGTGTTCGACGCCTTCCACGACGTGAAGGAGAAGACGGATGCCGGCAACGCCAATGCCCAGGCGGTCCTGCAGTCCTGGGCGGACGCCGAGTGGTTTACCCGCAGGCGGGAGGTGCCGCAAGAGATCAAGCTGACCGTGTTCAAGGTCACCGGCGAGACCAATACCGACGACCTGTCCCCCGCGCAGGATGCCTGGTCGCGCCCGGACATCCCGTTGCACGCCCTGGCCATGCTGAAGAACCCCCGTGAGGGAATCACCAATGCGGTGCAACAGATCGCGGAGCTGAAGGAGAAGGGCCATCCCTTGGCCTATGTGGGAGACGTGGTCGGCACCGGCTCTTCGCGCAAGTCCGCCACCAACTCGGTGCTCTGGCACATGGGTGAGGACATCCCATTCGTTCCGAACAAGCGCCAGGGAGGCGTGGTGCTCGGCGGCAAGATTGCGCCCATCTTCTTCAACACCCTGGAAGACTCGGGCGCCCTGCCGATCGAGTGCCCGGTCGAAGACCTGAGCATGGGCGATCTGATCGTCATCAAGCCCTACGAGGGCAAGATCGAGAAAGAGACCGGCGAGGTCATCGCCGAATTCGCGCTGAAGACCGACATCATCCTGGACGAGGTCAGGGCCGGCGGTCGCATCCCCCTGATCATCGGTCGCTCGCTGACCGAGAAGGCGCGCGAGGCGCTGGGCCTGGGCCACACCCAGGTGTTCCGTCGCCCGGTCGACCCCCAGGAGTCCGGCAAGGGCTTCACCCTGGCACAGAAGATGGTCGGCAGGGCCTGTGGCCTTCCCGAAGGCAAGGGCATACGCCCGGGCACTTACTGCGAGCCGCGCATGAGCACGGTCGGCTCCCAGGACACCACGGGGCCCATGACCCGCGACGAGCTCAAGGAGCTGGCCTGCCTCGGCTTCTCTGCGGACCTCGTGATGCAGAGCTTCTGCCACACCGCTGCCTACCCCAAGCCGGTGGACATCGACACCCAGCATACACTGCCGGACTTCATCCAGACTCGCGGCGGGGTGTCCCTGCGCCCCGGTGACGGCATCATCCACTCCTGGCTGAACCGCATGCTGCTGCCCGACCAGGTCGGCACCGGCGGTGACTCGCACACCCGCTTCCCCCTGGGGATCTCCTTCCCCGCCGGCTCGGGCCTGGTTGCCTTCGGTGCGGCCCTCGGCGTCATCCCGCTGGACATGCCCGAGTCGGTCCTGGTCCGGTTCACCGGGGAGATGCAGCCCGGAATCACTCTGCGCGACCTGGTCAACGCCATCCCATACGCCGCCATCCAGCGGGGCCTCTTGACCGTCGAGAAGAAAGGCAAGAAGAACATCTACAACGGGCGCGTGCTGGAGATCCAGGGCCTACCCAACCTGACGGTCGAGCAGGCGTTCGAGCTGTCCGACGCCTCCGCCGAGCGCTCCGCCGGCGGCTGCACCATCGAGCTGTCCGAGGAGTCCGTCGCGGAATACCTGCGCTCCAACGTCATCATGCTGCGCTGGATGATCGACAACGGCTACGAGGACCAGCGCACCCTGGAGCGCCGCGCCCGCGCCATGGATGCCTGGCTCGCGAATCCGACCCTGCTGCGCGCCGATCCGGACGCCGAGTATGCCGAGGTGATCGAGATCGACATGTCGCAGATCAAGGAGCCCCTACTCGCCTGCCCGAACGACCCGGACGACGTGAAGCCCCTGTCCGAGGTTGCAGGGGACAAGGTGGACGAGGTGTTCATCGGCTCCTGCATGACCAACATCGGTCACTTCCGCGCCGCCGGCAAGCTGCTGCAGGCCGCGGGCGAGGTCATCCCGAGCCGGCTGTGGCTCGCCCCGCCGACCAAGATGGATGAGCACCAGCTGATGGAGGAGGGCTACTACAACATCTACGCAAGTGCCGGCGCCCGTACCGAGATGCCCGGCTGCTCGTTGTGCATGGGCAACCAGGCGCGCATCGCCGCGGGCTCGACCGCCGTGTCCACCTCTACCCGCAATTTCCCCAACCGCCTGGGACAGGGCGCCAACGTGTACCTGTCCTCCGCCGAGCTGGCGGCGGTCGCGGCGATCCTGGGCAAATTGCCCAGCGTCGAGGAGTACATGGAGTACGCCACCAAGATCGACTCCATGGCACCGGAGATCTACCGCTACCTGAGCTTCGACAAGATCGACGAGTACATCGAGTCGGCGAAGCGGGGTAAGCAGGTGGTGGTGGAGCTGGCCGCCTGAGTCCCTTCCCAGGGACGGAGCATCGCGAAAGCCCCCTCGTGGGCACTTGCGATGCGGCAAGGGAGGGCCGTTGTTTCTATTTGCTACATCTGAGCTGAGTTATTAACCGAGGAGCACCCATGACACGCGACGAACAGATCAAGACCCTGGAAAAAGACTGGGCGGAAAACCCCCGCTGGACCGACGTGATGCGCGGCTATTCGGCCGCGGACGTGGTCCGCCTGCGCGGCTCGGTCCAGCCCGAGCACACCTATGCCCGCCGCGGGGCGGAGAAGCTGTGGGACCTGGTCCACGGGAGGGCCAAGAAGGGCTACGTGAATTGCATGGGCGCCATCACCGCCGGCCAGGCCATGCAGCAGGCCAAGGCGGGTATCGAGGCCATCTACCTGTCCGGCTGGCAGGTGGCGGCGGACGGCAATACCTCCGAGACCATGTACCCGGACCAGTCCCTCTACGCCTACGACTCCGTGCCTACGATGGTTCGGCGCATCAACAACGCCTTCAAGCGGGCGGATGAGATCCAGTGGTCCCGTGGGGTCGGCCCGGGAGATGAGGGCTACATCGACTACTTCCTGCCGGTCGTCGCGGATGCGGAGGCAGGTTTCGGCGGCGTGCTCAATGCCTTCGAGCTGATGAAGAACATGATCACCGCCGGTGCCTCTGGTGTGCACTACGAGGACCAGCTCGCGGCGGTCAAGAAGTGCGGTCACATGGGAGGCAAGGTGCTGGTCCCCACGCGGGAGGCGGTGGAGAAGCTCATCGCCGCGCGCCTGGCGTCCGATGTCTGCGGCGTTCCGACCCTGGTGCTGGCTCGAACCGATGCCGAGGCAGCCAACCTGCTGACCAACGACGTCGACCCCAACGACAAGCCATTCCTGACCGGGGAGCGAACCAGCGAGGGCTTCTACCGGGTGAAGAATGGACTGGAGCAGGCGATCAGCCGCGGTGTCGCCTACGCCCCGTATGCGGACCTGGTGTGGTGCGAGACGGGCACGCCGGACCTGGGATTCGCCCGCGAGTTCGCCCAGGCGGTGCTCGAGAAGAACCCGAGCAAGCTGTTGGCCTACAACTGCTCGCCCTCCTTCAACTGGAAGAAGAACCTGGACGACGTGACCATCGCCAAGTTCCAGAACGCGCTGTCCGACATGGGCTACAAGTACCAGTTCATCACCCTGGCGGGCATCCACAACATGTGGTTCAACATGTTCGATCTGTCCTACGACTACGCCCGCGGGGAAGGCATGAGGCACTATGTGGAGAAGGTCCAGGAGCCGGAGTTCGCCGCCCGCGATCGCGGCTACACCTTCGTGTCGCATCAGCAGGAGGTGGGTGCCGGCTACTTCGACGACGTGACCACCACCATCCAGGGAGGAGCGTCCTCGGTTACCGCCCTGACCGGCTCCACGGAGGAGGCGCAGTTCTGAGGCGAACAGGCCGCGTCCTTGCTTAGAAAGGCTGCTCCGCCACGCCCTGCGTAGCGGAGCAGCCCCCTTTGTTTGCATGCCTTCGATAAGGTACAGAGCCCAACATGTCCAAGAATTCCCTGAGCGTCACCGACAACCGAACCGGACAGACCTACGAGATCGATATCACGGACGATTGCATTCGCGCCCTCGATCTTCGTCAGATCAAGGTCCATCCCGAAGACTTCGGGATGATGTCATACGACCCAGCGTACGCGAACACCGCCTCGTGCCGCAGCGCCATTACCTACATCGACGGCGACAGAGGGATCTTGCGCCATCGCGGCTATCCGATCGAGCAGTTGGCCGAGCAGAGCTCCTTCCTGGAAGTTGCCTTCCTGCTGATTCACGGGCATTTGCCGAAAAGTGACGAGCTGGAATTCTGGACGACACGGATCATGCGGCACACGTACATCCACGAAAACCTCGCCCAGATGATCGCGACCTTCCGCTACGATGCCCATCCCATGGGCATCCTAGTCAGCGCGATCGCGGCCATGTCGACGCTCCACCCGAGATCGCGCCATATCGAAGACCCCTCGGTCCGCCAAAAGCAGATCTGGAGAATACTGGGAAAGCTACCCACCATAGCGGCCTTTGCCTACCGGCTGGCCATCGGGCGTCCCCACAACTATCCGGACAGCACCCGGGGCTATACGGGAAATTTTCTCTATATGCTCGATTACATGAATCAGCGTGACTACGAGGTGAATCCGGTGGCCGCCCGGGCGCTCGACGTCATCTTCCTGCTCCACGCGGACCACGAGCAGAACTGCTCGACCACCACGATGCGGGTAATCGGTTCCAGCCGTGGCGATCCCTACGTGGCCGTAGCCGGGGCAGCGGCGGCCCTCTACGGCCCCTTGCACGGCGGTGCCAACGAGGCGGTCCTGCGAATGTTGGGTGAGATCGGCACGGTCTCCAAGGTACCGGCCTACATCGAGCGCGTAAAGAAGGGCGAAATGCGCTTGATGGGCTTCGGGCACCGCATCTATCGAAGCTACGACCCGCGCGCCGCCATCATCAAGAAGGCGGCGCACGATCTCTTCGAAGTCACCGGCTCCAATCTCCAGATCGACATTGCCATGGAGCTCGAGCGCATCGCACTCGAAGACGACTTCTTCGTGAGCCGCAAGCTCTATCCGAACGTGGACTTCTACAGCGGCCTCATCATGCAGGCCTTGCGTTTCCCTACGGAGATGTTTCCGGTGCTCTTCGCCATTCCGCGCTCGGCGGGGTGGCTCGCCCATTGGCTGGAGATGATCGAGGATCCGGAGCAGAGGATCGCCAGACCCCGCCAAGTCTATGTCGGCGCCGGTCTGCGGGATTATGTTCCACTCGATGAGCGCTGATCTTCGGGTACCGGGCCGTAGCTGGGGCTGAACGACCCCCGGCAATTGCCGGAAGGTCGCCCTTTCTCGCTCATGAGGAAAAGGATAGATACTACGCTTTTTCCGAGACTACGCTCGGAAAAAGTGGTTCTCCTTCGGAGAACAGTCGGCTTCATGCTTGTGGCTGTTGCTCGCCGAATCGCAATATCACTACGGTGTGTGGTCAATACTAAGCTTAGGGTAGGCAGATAATATACCGCTAAGCGACTACACCGATGGAACAGCTCGACGATTTCAGCGCCTATCACGAAGCCTTGCTCGACGGTCACTATGACTGCGTTGACCGCATCGTGCTCAACGGCTATTTCCCGCTCGGTCAACAAGGCGGCGGCTTTCGTACCTGGTGGCGGGCATTGACCGGCTCGGACGAGACCCTTGATCAAGCCCACTTGCACCGCCTGGCCGGTCGATTCAGCCGACGCCTGCATGCCTGGGCCAAAAAGCAGGGTATCCCGCTCATCCAATGTGCCCCCGGGACGCGTAAGCACGAGCTGGCCGAATCATACCTGCCCGAAGATCCCAGCCGTGGCGGGCTGTTTCTCATCCTCGTGGCCAAAGCCCCCGCCTTGGTCTGGGAGGTCAAGCACAGCGCAAACGGGGTACCTCATTTGCAGCGCAAGACGCCTTGGCCCTATGTCAATCACTACCACTTTCATCTCATCGATCCCGACTGGGGCCATATCACCATCAAGATGAGCGGACATCCTCCGTTCGGGGTCCAAATTATGCTCAACGGTCACGAATGGGTCGAGCGCCAGGCCCGCCGGCAGAGTATCTCCGCCAGCAAGGAGGGTAACTGCTTCGTGGGTGGCTCGTTCCAGGCCCTGGATCGGCTCGCAGATACCTCGTGCGATGAGCACGCCATAGGGCGACTGACCGAGGTCTGTGACCGTTGGGTCTATTCCAGCTGCCTGTGCTTCGCGCTGGATCTGGACGAGCAACGCCGTTCACGTTTCTACTACCGCTACTCGGCCTATCAGATCGAGTACAGCCGCAATCTGCTCTTTACCCGCGGCACGACCCTGGATGCCGTCTTCCAAGGGCTCATCGATCGTACCCGCCGCTACCTCGATGTGCCCAAGCTGCGCACCCTGTTCGGTTACAAGAGCCGCCCCCATCAGCGTCAAGGCAAAAAGCCGCTGCGCTTGGCCCGTGTTCTGGACCAGCCAACCTATGACCTGACGCTCTTCAAGGTCCACTTCGGCCCGCTTACCTTGAAGCTGTACGACAAGGGGGCCCGCGTGCTGCGCATCGAGGCCATTGCGCACAACGTCAAGGGGCTGCGCTGTGGCAAGTCCGTTGAGAAACTCCCGATCATGCTGGCCGAGCTCCAGCGCATGGTGATCGATTTTCTCAACCTGGTGCAGGCCGCACACATCAGCTACCTTCCCGCCGGGATCCTCGATGAGCTGATCGAGCCCACACAACGCGGAAGCCGACGCCTGGCCGGGGGAGACCTGCAAAAGCCCCGTATCCGCGCCGTGGCCGGAGCCGTCTTGGCGTTGGCCCCCAAGTCAGGAGGATTCACCTTGGCAGAGCTTGCCGAACGCGTACGGCCATTGCTCCCGAGCAACCGACCTACCTACGCTTCACGCCATGCCAGTTACGACCTGTCAAAACTGCTCGGCAAGGCGCTCGTTGAGCGCGTCGCACGAACCCACCGTTACCGTATCCCTCCGTACGGCGTGCGTATCCTGGCGGGCATGTTGGTCTTACGCGAGCGCGTGCTCAAGCCGGTTCTTGCAGGTCTTGGCAAAGCGCGCATTGGCCGGCCCCCCAAGCAAATCCATCCGCTCGACAAACATTACGAGGCACTTCAACACGAGCTTCGCCGCACTTTTGAAACCCTTGGCCTTGCAGCTTAACTGCAAGACTTTTTGAACAACATGTTGTCGCCTAGCGCGCCCTAAGCGGCTAGTTACATAAAAGAGTTGTATGTTGAGAAATCCGGAGGTGGATATAATCAAGCGTATCTATTTCCTGAAGGCGACGATCCGTTCCTTTTCGAGGGTGATAATGTTGCCTTTGAGGGTTACTTCTTGGCAATTTACGGCAGCACTGATGATGTAAGGTGTGACGGTGTAATATACTTTGCGCGGGTTAACGTAGGCGAGGAGTTGGTGCACGAGCCGATTCAAGCCTTGCGTAGCGTTGGCCGAGTTCCCGAGTATGTAAATGTTAATTTACCTCGTCCGATACTTATAACTCCCAACGTCACCTTCGATGACATCAACGCGCTGGCAAACATCCAGGCCGAAGTAGGTGTAAGCTCTGGAGGGAGCTGTGCTCTTAGAGCTTTTATGTACGTTGAAGCTGTCGATTAAACGACAAAAGGCATTAGACCCGCTTTGGCGGGTCTTGCGTGCCCGCTTGGGAATGGATGTAGGTGTCAGACCGTACCTGCAGGCGCGCTCACAGGCTACTATCACCCCACGAGCTCACGCTCATGTCGAGTGTATACAATGCAGCGGATTATCTTTGCCATGATCTGTATTAAGTATCGGGAATAATATTAATGATGCGAATAACGAGGATTGGGCACAAAGCAATCACTTGGGCCGAGGACATTGGCTTACTGATCGTCGCCATTTCTACTGTAATCGCTGTGGGAATGGAAATTACCTCGATGATTGAAGAAAGGATGGTAGCGTTGGCGGATTTGCTGCTTCTTTTTATATATCTAGAAGTGCTCGCAATGGTGGCAACTTACCTTGATTCTGGGAAGTTGCCGGTTCGAATGCCCCTGTATATTGCGATCGTTGCCTTGGCGCGTTATCTGATTTTAGACATGAAAAACCTGGATAGCTGGCGCCTGCTGGGCATTGCTGGCTCGATATTGCTGATCGCGCTTGCGATCCTTATACACAGGTTCGGCCACAGCAGATTCCCTTATGAAAAAGGGGGGCAAAGCTAACGCACTTCAGCCGACGCGGGAATAACCGGCGGTGCTCTTGCAAGAACGGCAGGCGTACGGTTGAATTTACTCTTTATCGACAGACCTGATGTTGCCTTTAGGTAAGCACCGGGCTTAGCAAAATGTCGACATCGCCACGGAAGTCGTTCTGGTAGGCACATGTATTTGGATTAAATCGAGTCGATGCCAATGAGGCTCACGCACGGGAATCGTATTTGCTGAGCTGGCCTGGCGGACACGACTGGTCGGTACTCGCGTATCCCTTGATGAGGTATTGCCATCATGACGAAAAATGAAATGAGAGAAGCCATCCTGAACGCCAAGCAAACACTGAGCCTGAGCTGGGAAGATTTGGGCCAGGCGGTCGGACTCTCCCCGGAGTTCACCTGCTCGGCCTGCCTAGGCATGAACAGTCTGAGAAAAGAGGCTGCTGATGGTCTATGCGGGGTGCTGGAGCTCTCACCTGAGGTGTCAACTGCCTTGCAGGGATACCCACTGAAGGACTGGGACAAGGTTGTTCCTACTGATCCTCTTATCTACCGCTTTTACGAGATCACCGGCGTGTACGGAGAAACTTTCAAGGAAATCATCCACGAGAAATTCGGCGATGGCATCATGAGCGCCATCGACTTTACCACGACAGTCGATAAGCAGGAAGATCCCAAGGGAGATCGCGTCATCATCACACTCAACGGCAAATTCTTACCCTATAAGAGTTGGTGAGCTGACGCGGGCTGCGTTTGTTGCCCCTCAAGCCGTGCACAATCACAGGCAGGAGCCAGAAACGCTTTCATTTCCAGGGGTGGTGGCCAACCCCCCCCTGATCATCAGCGAGGTACGTCTGGGATGTCGGAATATATCATTCCGGAAGCCAATTATCTCATGCGAATGGCCGATGGAACCATCAAGCAGATCAATCCCTTCACCGGCACGGAAGTCTGGACCGTTCCGGGCCGGGGCGATCGTCCGCTCGGAGTGAGTGCTCCCGACCCAGCACCCCTCGATCCCGCCGAGCACGATGCCCACTGCTCGTTCTGCGCCCGACGCTACCTGGAGACGCCTCCCGAGAAGGCACGGCTGATTGCAACCAGCCACGGTGTCAATACAATACGCTATCTGCATGCCGAGAACTTGTTTGACACGGTGGCCGAATTTCGCCGCATTCCCAACCTGTTCGAGATCGTGTCCTTTGACTATTGGGAAAAGAACTTCGACTACCAGATGCCAGAGCACATCGAAGCGCACAAGTGCAATTATCTGGCCTCTCAGATGGGCCGTCATCATGTGCTGCAGGTGGTGGATCAGCGTCTCGCGGCCTCCGGACTCGATGAGGCGGACCGCAATGGGCTGTCCGTTGACGAGCGCTTGCAATTGGCCAACGCCTTTTTCGGCGGTGGTCATGAATTAATCGTAGCCCGCCGCCATTTCATCGATGGTGCAACCCATGATAATCAACTGGCGTCGTCGGGAGTCCTGACGCCGGAAGAGCATTATCAGTATATGCGTTTCACTGTCGACGCCCTGCGTGATTTGTATGCCAATAACCGCTATATCCGATATGTTGCGGTATTCCAGAACTGGCTGAAACAGGGAGGAGCTTCATTCGATCATTTGCACAAGCAGCTGGTGGCGATCGACGAGCGCGGCGTGCAGAACGATCTGGCATTACGGCGGGTGCGGGATAATCCGAATATCTATAATGAGGCAGCGGTCAATTACGCCGCCTACCATAATTTAGTTGTGGCCGAAAACGATCATGCCATTGCCTTCGCGGGCTTTGGTCATCGCTTTCCGACACTAGAGATCTTTTCCAAGAGCGAGCGCAGCCAGCCGTGGAACCACTCGGCGGAAGAGTTGCGGGCCATCTCCGATTTGGTCCATGGCTGTCATGCCGCTGCTGGCCCCGACATCCCTTGTAATGAGGAGTGGTACTACAAGCCACCCGATGTCGATGTGCGGATGCCGTGGCGCATCCTGATCAAATGGCGAGTCTCGACGCCGGCAGGGTTCGAAGGCGGTACCCGGATTTATGTCAACACGATCGACCCGGAGAGTCTCCGCGACCGGGTGGTGCCGAGGCTGTTCCAGCTCAAGAACGAGGGAAAAATCGCACTGATGAATATCGCCTTCGAATGCGCCTGCATTCCCAACTGCCTGCGCTACAATCCCGCCGTTCGGCAGCAGGAGACGCCCGATCAGGAGTTTCCGCCGTTGTGGTCGGTCCCGCGCCGGAGGAGTGAGCGCATTCCCGATAGTCAAGCGTTCGACACCGGAAGTGCTACGTGAAACACCGTGCCGTGCTCCCCACCGGTCTCTGCCCATATCCGCCCGCCATGGGCCTCCACGATGGTGCGGCTGATGGACAGCCCCAACCCCAGACCGTTGCTCTTGGTGGTCACAAAGGCGTCGAATATTCGCGGCACCTCTTCCGCCGGTAGACCTGGGCCGGTGTCGCACACGACGATCTCCAGCTCCCCGTCGCCGTTGGTCAGGGTGCATATTCTCAAAACGCGATCATGGTCGGTGACCCGCACCATCGCATCGATACTGTTTCGCGCCAGGTTGAGCAGCACCTGCTCCAACTGAATGGTATCGCCTTCGATAGAGGGTAGACCGTAGGCCAGGTCCGTCTCGATAGAGATGCCAGACCGACGCGCCTCTGCGTCCAGCAGACCCAGGACTTCGCGCACCACCCTATTGATGTGCACCGACTCCCGCGTGTTCTCCTCCTTGCGGATGAACTTGCGGATCCCAACGACGATCTCCGCCGCCCGCTTGGCGACCTCCGCCGTGTGCTCGAGGACCCGGAGCAGCTCGGGATCCGCATCCGGCTCGGTCCGCAATCGCCGGGCCGCACCGTTGGTGTAGCCGACGACGGCCGTAAGCGGCTGATTCAGCTCGTGGGCCAGCATGCTTGCCATCTCGCCCATGGTATTGAGCCTGGCCATGTGCGCCAGCTCGGAATCGCGCTGCCTGATCCGCTGCTCGGCCTGCTTGCGCTCCGTGACATCGCTCTGGATACCGAGGAAATGGGTGATCTTCCCTGCCCCGTCGAGAATCGGAGTAATGGCCGCGTAGTCCCAGTACAGGGTGCTATCTTTTTTTCTGTTATGAAACTCGCCGCGCCAGGTGCCGCCGGCAGTGATGGTCCGCCATAGCTCTTCGTACACTTCCCGTGGCGTCTCGTTACCCTTGATGATGCGTGGATTCTGTCCAATCGCTTCATCGAAGCCGTAACCGGTAACTTGTGAAAACGCAGGGTTCACGTATTCGATGGCTCCCTGCCTGTCCGTGATAACGATTGCGTTGGGGCTTTGCTCAACGGCCTGGGAGAGCTTGCGCAACCGCTCCTCCGCCCCTGTGCGCTCGTAGACTCGGCCGAGCAGGGTGCCCACCTGGGCGCCGACGTCGATCAATGCCTGGTCCGGACTGAGAGCTTCCGTTGCGAAGAACTCCAACACCGCGACGACCCGCTCTCCGGCCAGCACCGGAAACAGAAACACCGTCTTCAAGCCGAGATCCTCGAGCGCCTTTGAGCGGGCGCAGATCTCGTGCGAGCTGACTTCAGTGAACCATTCGGGCTGACCCTTGGCGATCACCTGCCCCACCATGCCCTCCCCAGCGCTAAAGGCCACATCCCGGCTGGCATGCAGGAGCTCCTGGTATCGCTCAGGCGGATGCAGCGACCACAGACCGGAATCGGAAAAGGTCGCTTTGTCGTCGCAACAGGGCTTACACACGTGTCCCACGGGCCACCCCATGCGGCGACACACTTGATCCAGGGTCGCTTGGAACGCCTGCTCCACCGTACGCGCCTGGTTGGCGATGGTAGCCACCTCGTGCAGCAGCGCCAGATAACCGGTACGCTCGGCTACCCGCTGCTCGAGGTTCTCGTTCAATCTCCGCAGCTCCTCGCCGGTCCGCTTGGAGTCGGTGATATCGGTGAAGGTCACCACGACCCCGTTGATGCGGTTGTCATTGGTGCGGTACGGCAGGATGCGGCGCAGAAACCATTGGCTGCCCTCGGTGCCGATCTCGGACTCGACCGGAACTAGCCGCCGCAGAACGTTTTCCGCCTCGCTCACCAGCTCGCGGGCATCGAATTCCTGCGCGATATCGCCGAGCGGGCGGCCGATATCCGTGGGGATCAGCTTGATCAGTTTGGTGGCGGCCGGCGTGTAGCGTTTGATGCGGAACTCCGTGTCGATAAACAGGGTGGCAATGTCCGTGCTGCTCAACAGGTTGTCGAGGTCGTCGTTGATCGCCTCCAGCTCCTCGACCTTGTCCTGGAGCTGGTTGTTGACGGTGGAGAGCTCCTCATTGAGGGATTGCAGCTCTTCCTTGGAGGTCTCCAGCTCTTCGTTGGTGGACTGGAGCTCCTCGTTCATCGACATCACCTCCTCGTTGGATGCCTTGAGCTCCTCGTTGGAGGTCTCCAATTCCTCGATGGTGCTTTGCAGGTCCTCCTTCGTGGACTTGAGCTCGTGCTCGAGCTGCTGGGTGAGCGTATCCTCGGCGGTTGCGGGCTCGTCGCCGGTGGGGGGGGGCGGCCCTATCTGCGGCGCCTCTTCGAAGGCCACCAGCAACAGGCCCTCGGCGCCCTGGGACGCCCCTTGGGTTGATTTGGCCGGCCGGACCCGAAACCGCACCGGGAAGTAGCCGCCGTCGCGCCGCACCCGGGCGTCGCCGACCTCGACCGGACGCTCGTCCTGCATCGCTTTGTGCACCGCCGCCCGCAGCTTGGTGTGCAGGCCCTCGCGGAGCATCTCGACCAAGTCCAGCACCGCCTCGCCTTCGGGCAGCTTCAGGTACTTGTCGGTGGGACCGGAAAAATGCAGGATCTCGTACTTGCGGTTGATGAGCACAGCAGCCGGGCCGTATTCCTCGAGCAGCAGTTTGCGGGTGATGTCCCCGAAATTGGGCTTGCGCGGCAGCAAAGGCTGCGGCGCTGCACCGGACCCGAGGGACTGATCCCAGGCAGTGACCGCGGCCGGAAAGACAGCCCGATCGCGGCGCACCGGTCCGATACGCCGGTATACCCGCCACTTCTTGGAGACCGGCTCGAACAGGTCGTCCTGCTGGCCGATGGTCTCCGCGTTACCCAGGAACAGATAGCCCCCCTCGTTGAGCGCAAAGTGGAATATGGCCATCAGCTTTTTCTGCACCTCGGGCTCGAGGTAGATCAACAGATTCCGGCAGCTGATCAGGTCCAGCTTGGAGAACGGCGGATCCAGGATGAGATTCTGAACCGCGAACACCACGGATTCGCGGACCTGCTTGCCGACCCGGTAGCTCTCACCCTCCTTGCCGAAGAACCGCTGCAGGCGCTCGGGCGCGACATCGGCGCCGATGCTCTCGGGATAGATCGCGGTGCGGGCGAATTCGAGGGCGTCCTGATCGATGTCGGTCGCGAAGAGCTGAAGGTCTAGACTGCGCCGGGCCACCTGCAGCTGCTCGATCAGCAGCATGGCGATGGAATAGGGCTCCTCGCCGCTGGCACATCCGGGCACCCACACCCGCAACGCGGCGCCGTCGGCCTTCTCAGACACCAACTTCGGGACCACCTCCTGCTCCAGGACCTTGAATGCCTCAGGCTCGCGGAAAAAGCCGGTCACGCCGATCAGTAGGTCCTTGAACAGCAACGTGGCCTCGCCGGGGCTCTCGCGGATCAAGGCGAGATAGTCGGCCATGTGCTCGACGTGATTGAGGCCCATGCGGCGCTCGATGCGGCGCCGCAGGGTGCCCTTTTTGTAACAGCGAAAATCGTGCTTGGTGTGGGCGCGCAGCACCGCCAGCACCGACTGCAGGTTATCCGGCTCCGTGGCGACCGGGGCACGCGGCTCTCTGGCTTGGATATAAAAATGTCGGACGTATTTGAGCAGGGCCTCCGGCATCTTTTCGATCGGTAGCAGGTAATCGACCATGCCGGTGGCCTCGGCGCTGCGGGGCATGCCGTCGTATTGGGCCGTCGCGGGCTCCTGTGCCATCGTCATGCCACCGTTGGCCTTGATCGCCTGGAGTCCCAGGGTGCCGTCGCTGCCGGTGCCCGAGAGCACGATACAGATGGCCTTCTCGCGCTGGCCCTCGGCCAGCGAACGGAAAAAGAAGTCGATGGGCATGCGCATGCCGCGGCGCATGACGGGGTCGGTGAGCTGCAATACGCCGTCGCTGATCGCCAGCGACTTGTTGGGTGGAATCATGTAGACGCAATCCGCCTGGACCGGCATCCGGTCCTCCACCTGCGTCACCTTCATGCGGGTGTAGCGGCTGAGCAGATCCACCATCAGGCTCTCGTGAGTGGGATCCAGGTGCTGGATCAGCACGAAGGCCATACCGCTGTCGGCGGGCATGGCGTTGAAGAACTGCTTGAAGGCGTCCAGCCCCCCCGCGGAGGCCCCGATGCCGACCACCGGGAAATCTACTTTGCCGCGGGCCTGAGCTGTCCGCGGGGGGGGCTGTGCGGGGGCTTTCTTGGAAACAGGTTTCTTCATTGGCGTTTGCGGCGAGAGATCCGGACCATCGGATCATTTCATCCAAGATCGCACCGTTCTGCAAGCGCCAACCTTGAAACCTTTCACCCCCTTGCGGTCATTTATGGCACCTGACCCGCCTGCCTTTCAAAACTCGAGGCATAGGGCAAAAACTTCCCGCACGGGCCGAAGGCCTGTGCAAAAAACCTGTTTGACGATCGGTGAGTGTACGTATGAGTTTCAGGCGAAGTGCATGGTTGCCGCGAGTGACGAAAGCGGTCTTGTGATACACAGGGTCTGTACCGGGAAGTCCACCTTGTCTCGAAAGATCTCGGTTGGTCTCGCGTCATAAATCGACCAACCCCGGTCCAAGAAGTACTCCGGGGGCTTTTCCGGATATGAGTTAACTTCCGCCCAGATGAGCTCGAAATCGGCATCGATCGCCTCGCGGACGAAGCGTCGCAGTAATGCCGTTCCGACCCCCTGACCACGGAAATCCCTATTCACTTGGAAATGCCAGTGCGCACCGGATGGGGGATGCATGGGACGCTCGCGCTCTCCCTTAAAGACTACATGGGCGAGAAATAAACGGCAGGCGTGTTCGAACAAGTTCCACGGCATGGATAATGCTACGCCCAGGGATACGGCAAGATTTTTCATCACCTCGTACTGTTTCTTCTCGAACTCCAGCCCTCCCAGCGAGCCGGTGAGGTATCCGATCAAACGCCTGGTGTCCTTTTCAATGGCGACCAGGACATTCTCTTGTTGGAATTTGATGTATGGAGTGAGAACAACATCGCCGAACCACTGTTTGCAAGGACAAATCACGTCGAACGGTCGACCGAGAAACGCGTTGTTGAAGACGAGCTCGCGCATCTGCTGCTCATCGTCTTCATTCGGCCGGAACCCGCGAAAAAGAATCTCCCCCTGTTTCTCAGAATCGGGCAATGCGGATCGGTATGTGCTCGGTTTTGAGATCGCTCTATTTTCGGTAGGATGTATGTTCATATTGAGCTGCTCCTAACCCGCCAAGCGGATTCTTGGTTGCACACAGGTTGCAATTGCTTGAAGGTAAGCTGCCACCACCACATCGCAATAGGCGCTCGGAATCCCGCGATCTCTCAGACATATCCCGTCAACCAGCGCAATGCACCGGACTCCGAAGTGAAGAGCCTGATCGGGAATGGGGGGGAATTGAGCATCAGGTACATAGCGCCGAGTTGCTCCTCCAAAAAGGACCTGGTCAATATGCCCGCGGCCTTGGTCAGGCGTAACCGTTCAGACTCCCTCCCCTAGGTTTACCATCCATGGCACCTGGATCCCGGCATCCTAGCCGCGATGACGGGGAGGGTCTGAACGGTTACGGTCAGGCTCTTGATCTCTTTACCTTTCACGAAATCCGCTGCGTCAGCCGCAACCGACTCCACATTTGCACCATTCCTGGCCGATATTTCCTTGGCAAGCCAACGGTTCATCGCGGCTGCTCGAATCCCACATGCATTGTTACATATATATAACTGATAAACATATGGTTAGAAACGTTGGATTCCCCTTAGGCAACCTCAGTGTTTTCTAGGACGAAGTGCGTGATTTCCCTGAGATGTGTCCTCCGCTTCAGATTTGGTGAGGATTTTCGCTTTGAGAGATACGCATGCCATCACGATTCTTGCCACTCCTAAAGAGACATGCCGTCACTCCAGGTGGCTCGACTCGTGAATTTTAGCCCGTGGAGAGGAATGATCTACGGGAAACCCCCTATGTTGCTCAGGAAAATACTGAGCTGTCTCGCGGGATCTGCGCATTTGTGTTTGCTGCAAATGGCCGATAATTATTTTCAGCGGAAAATGCAGCTGAGATGGTTTCAAGCTCCAGTGAGTCCAGTGGGCTCGGGAGCGTTTGTGTTCTTAAGAATGCGCGAGCTCTTTTATGGGCTACTGCTGTGCCTGAAATGTTGCAGAATAGAGTTGCGCCACCTGGAGGAGAGAGAAATGAGCGACCTCATACCCGAGAGAATACCCGGTAAAGCGAGCACACATGGAACGAGCGGGCTACCAGTCAGCGAGAGAACCAAGTTCCTGCCGAATACAGAATGTCCAGCCTGCTTCCGAAAGGGAACGCTGGAGGTGTTCTTTCAAAAACACGGTGAGCTTACCTTCTGTTATTCTTGTGGACATAGAGAAATGGCCTTCAATCGCTGACAGACGTCAGACAGCTCCGTGTCCACGCGTAGGGTAACCGCTTTTGCTGCACAGAACCCGAAGTCCACAAATCGCAAACCATGTAACGATGCCTGAGCCAGATATTGCAGATGACACACATAGAAGATCGATAACAGTCGCTTAGCAATACTGGCATCGTTCGGCGGAGGAGCTAGTGGACACATCAAATGTGGTACCTGCGGGCTCGTCGCTGACCTTCGACCTTTCACCATTGGTGCCGCAAGAATATGCCGAGCTCCGCCCCCTGGTGGCGGACTCGGTTCACTTTTCCTGGAACGCCTGCCCGCACCACGTTTGACCCGGATCCTCGGTGCCCAGGCTATGTTGCCGGCCGATGCGGGCGCCGAGGAACGGCTCGCGGACTTGGTTTTTCAGTGCCCGACCTTGCATAAGCTCGGTCAGGTCGTGGCGCGGGACCGCCGCCTCGGAGCCAGCCTCCGGCGACATCTCCAAGGGCTGGAATCCTTGGAGCCCGTTACGCCGGTTGCTGCGGTAGCGCCGAGTATTCGACGCGAGATCGGTGCCGATTGCGCACGCGCATTGCGCATCGATGCCCAGGCACTTGCGGAGGCAAGTGTTGCAGTGGTGATCCCTTTCACAAGCGACGAGACAGATAACTGCCAGCCGGTCAAAGGGGTTCTCAAGGTACTCAAGCCGGGAATCGAAGAACGTTTGGAAGAGGAGCTCGAAATCTGGTCGGAGCTAGCGGAGTTCATCGATGCGCGGTGTGAGCACGATGATTTGCCGCCGCTGCGTTGCAGAGAAATCCTGGCTACCGTGCGGCAACTGCTATCCAACGAGGTGCGGTTGGATCTGGAGCAAGCCCACCTTACCGCGGCGAAGGCCTTTTTCTGCGATTCGGAGAAGGTTCAGGTTCCGGTGGTGCTGTCATGCTCGACACCGCGCATCACGGCCATGGAACGCGTCTTCGGCACCAAAGTAACGGATGCGGGGCACCTATCGGAGAGGGCGCGGAGGGATCTCGCCGGCACGGTGTTGAGGGAGCTTGTTGCCAAACCAATCTGGAGCACTCGGCCGCGAGCGATCTTTCACGCCGATCCGCACGCCGGAAACCTGTTCTATACGGACGACGACCGACTGGCCGTTCTGGATTGGAGTCTCGTAGGGTACCTGAGCAAGAGGGAGCGCGAGCAGACCGCGCAAATCGTGTTGGCCGCCCTGCACCTGAATGCCTCTCATATCAAGAGCGCGATCAAGGCCATGGCTGTCGCGGAGTCCGACGCGCCGGCGTTGCAGGAGGTCGTGGAGAACGCCGTGGGACAGCTCTATCGTACCAATTTACCCGGACTTCAGTGGTTAATGACTCTCCTAGGTGATGCGATGTTCAAGGCCGGTGTGCAATTCAGCGCAGACCTTGTTCTTTTTCGCAAGTCCATCATGACCTTGGAGGGCGTGGCGGCGGATGTCTCGACTGGGATTTCCCTTGGCAACGTGCTTTCCCTGTCCGCAGGTGCGGAGCTTCTCCGTGAATGGGCGAGGCGTAGCGTGGCTTCTCCATTTTCTCGCGATTACGGAACCCATGTCTCCAATCTAGACCTCCTGTCCTTGTATTTCGTCGCGCCGTCGGCTGCAAGGAGGCTCTTCACGGATCGCCTTTTTCTCCAGAGCCGTAGCCGAGCAAAAGACTGACATGTTTATCCCGCGTACCCGAGAAGTTGCGCGTCACCAGAAACCCCAACAGAAGAACTGAGGCGAAGGCAGTTGCCCCGGCTCATTCCTTGCTGCAGTGCTGCAGTGCGATCTGAGCCAGCTCCGCCAAGGACCTTACGTTCATCTTCTCTTTGATGTGTCTTCTGTGGCTCTCCACGGTCCTCTCGCTGATTTCCAGCTCCGCGGCAATCACCTTGTTGGCCTGCCCCTTCAGGAGACGCTCCAGAATTTCTCGCTCGCGTGGCGTTAGTGCTTCCAACTTCGCGTTGGTCGCCGCCTTTCGGGCCATCTCGGCACGCAGATTGGCATCCTGCTGCAATGCGTTGTAGATGCGGTCGAGCAGCTCCTGGTCAGCGCAAGGCTTTTCGACAAAGTCCAGAGCCCCGGCCTTCATGGCGCGTACCGCGAGGGGTACGTCGCCATGCCCGGTCAGCACGATTACGGGCAACAGAATGCCCAGGGATTCAAGGTTCTCGAGCAGCCTGAGACCGCCCATACCGGGCATTCGCACGTCCAACACCAAACACCCGGAACGATCCGGGCCGACGACATCCACGAACGCCTCGGCGGAATCGAAGGTCTCGACCGGCAGGGCCACAGACTCGATAAGCCAGCGCAGGGCATCCTGCACTTCCAGATCGTCGTCGACGACAAAAACCGTCGGCTCTCGTTTCATCTTTCGGCTGGTGAGAAGGTAGGGGGATGCACAGGCGAGACTACAGACTGAGTATCCGCCGTTCAACTCTACTCACTCGACGCGAACAGTCCTTGTATCGATCCGTGAGCCGGTTCAATCACCGGTTCCGGGAGCCGCAGATCCCCAATCACCTTCTGCGCCTACGTGTCGAGGATTGCCGATCGCTCTGCTTGGAGCATGGACCGGAAACAGACCCATGAAGGGGGATTATCGAGTCGGGGCACAGGTGCTGGTCCGCGAGCTTTCCGCCTTCTTCTGAAGGGTCAGGGAGCTCAGGATTGCTTGCAATGCTACGTCATCGACCGGCTTGACCAGCACCTCGTCCATTCCGGCCGCTATGGCGAGCGCCTGATCTTCCCTCAAAGGGCTCGCTGTAAGTCCCACCATCCTTGTGCAACGACCTCGTGGCGATTCGATTTCGCGTAGCCGCTTCGTCGTCTCCCATCCGCTCATACCAGGCAAACGCAGATCCATCAGCACCAAGTCGAAGCGCATGCTGTCGAACAACCCGACAGCCTCCCTCCCATTCGCGGCATCCGTTACACGACACCCCTTTGCCCGAAGCTTCTGCGACAAGGTGTATCTCAGGGTTTCATCGTCTTCTACCAGGAGGACTCGTGCGCTCTTGCGATCGGCTTGGTCGAGACCTGGATCGGGCTCGCCGCGTTCGCATCCTGGCCCGGCAGCGGTCGATTTCAGCTCGACATCCTTCGCCGCCGGCTCTTCCCGTATCGCCTGCAACGAGGCCCTGGCAAAGGTGCACAGCTTGATGATCTCAGAAGGGATCGAGGGTAAGGAGTCCAGCACGTCGGGCGGGATGAGCGTCCTGTTGGCGGCGAGCCGCGAACGCGACATCGCAACCAGGGTTGGCAGATGCTCGTCGAGCGTTTCAGCGAGTGCGCGAGCGCCGATGATCGCGCCGGCGATATCGTGGATCAGGCGCCGGGTTTCGTCCTCGGCATTTTCGGAGGGATCGGCTTCTTGCAGTGCCATAGGGTCCCTCGCAAGGCCCAATATCGCTGGATTTCCCCTGCGGACAAGGAGACTCAAGCCTCGAGCTGTACCCGCATCTTCTTCATCGCATTCTTCTCGATCTGGCGGATGCGCTCGGCAGAAACGCCGAATTGTTGGGCGAGCTCATGCAGTGTCTGCTTTTTCTCCGTGAGCCAACGTGCCTGCAGAATCGTCTTGCTCCGCTCGTCCAGCCCGTCGAGCGCGCTCAAGAGCCGCTCGCGGCGATCGGCTATCGTGTCCTCCCGCTCGACCATGCTGGCCGGCTCCATTCGCATATCCGGCAGATACGTCGAGGGAGCGGACAGACCTTCGTCGTCATCGCTGTCGTCGCCGTCGAAGGCCAGATCCTGATTCGCCAATCGGGACTCCATCTCCAGCACCGTCTCTGGCTTGACACCCAAGTCCTGGGCCACACCCTCGACTTCTGCTCGGGTGAACCAGCCGAGACGCTTCTTGGCGCTGCGCAGGTTGAAGAACAGCTTGCGCTGGGCCTTGGTGGTGGCCACTTTGACGATGCGCCAGTTGCGCAGGATGTACTCATGTATCTCGGCGCGGATCCAGTGAACGGCGAAGGACACCAGCCGAACGCCCATGTCGGGCTCGAAGCGCCTCACGGCCTTCATCAAACCGACCGAGCCTTCCTGAATGAGGTCCGGAAGCGGGAGGCCGTACCCCAGGTAGCCACGGGCGATGCGAATGACGAAGCGAAGGTGCGACAGCACGAGCCGTCGCGCCGCTTCCATGTCACCCTGGTCGCGCAGCAGCTCAGCAAGGTGGCGCTCCTCGTCTGCGGTCAGCACGGGGATCTGGTAGGCGGCGCCGATGTAGGCATCGATGTTGCCCGTCGGAACAAGTGCAAGCTCTTTGATCATCGGTAATTCCAGAGTAATTTAATTGGGAATAGGCTAACACTCTTATGCACGCAATGACAATATTCTGGCCAGTTCAGTAAGAACGCTTCGACGTCCCTTGGTTCCCCTGCGTCCTCGTGATCGGGGGACAGCTACCGTGCGTTACCGCGGCTCCATTGCTCCCAGGTGGTGTCCGACGGAAACCCAGCTTCCGATGAGACCCAGGCACAGGCTCCCGCCCAGCATCGCAGCCGAGCCGATCAGTCCCAAGCCGAAAAGCGGGAATTGGGTATGATAGAGGTCGGCGAGACGGGAAACCGGCCCCTGGGCCAGGAGCACCGCCAAGGCCGTCAGCAGGCAGGCACCGGCTCCGCCCAAGAGCCCGTACCAGCATCCGGTGTAGAGGAAGGGACGACGGATGAAGGCCGGGGTAGCCCCGACCAGCTCCATGATCTCGATCTCGTTGCGGCGGTTCTGAACCTCCAGGCGGATGGTGTTTCCGACCACGAGCACGACCGCCAAGGCGAGGGTGCCGCCGAGCAGGAGGATTCCGCTTTGCGCCAAGTTCACTATGGCCTGAAAGCGGCGTATCCACTGGGTATCCAGGCGCGCAAAATCGGCCCCCGGCAGGGCCTCGAGCCGCCGGGCCAAGCGTTCCAGCTCCTGGGGTGCCGAGATCTGCACTGCCGGCTGCAACGCGAGCACGACCGGCAGCGGATTCTCCCGGAGCTGCGCGATCGCCTCGCCGAAACCGCCCTGGCTGCCGAGCTCCTTCAGGGCCTGTTCGGGAGTGATCAGCGTGACCCGCGCCAGCTCGGGGCTCCGCGCGAGCTTTTCCGCCAGCGTCTGCGCCTGCGGGATACTCGTCCCCAGCTTCAGGAATAGTGAGATGGCAGCGGTCTGGTCCCAGGATCTACTGAGCGCATTCAGGTTCCGCGTGAGCAAGTAGAGACCGGCGGGAAATGCGAGGGCAATGGCGATCACCGCGACCGTCATGCCCGTCGGCAGGGGGTTGTGCAACAAGCGCCCCAGACTGACCAAGGCCCCTTGCATATGGTGGCCCAGCCAAGCGGACGGGAGACGCAGTGGATGGATTCGAGCTCGCTTGGAAGCCGACCGGCGACGTTTTTGCATTTGATTACCAGGTGCCCGTGTCGCCAGCCAGGGCTCCGTCGCTCAAGGTCAATGTTCGATAGGGCATGCCCGCGATCAATGCCAGGTCGTGACTGGCGATGAGCAAAGTGACGCCGACCTGGTGAAGTCGCTCGAACAATCCCATGATCTCCCGCGAGAGCTCCGGGTCCAGGTTGCCCGTGGGCTCGTCGGCCAGGACCAGGGTTGGGCGCCCGACGATCGCCCGTGCGATGCCGACCCGCTGCTGCTCGCCCCCGGAGAGCGTGACCGGAAAGGAGCGCTCCTTCCTGAGGAGACCCACTTGGTCGAGGGCGGCGCGCACCCTGCGTCCTGCTTCTTTGTGTCCCAGGCCGGAGACGATCAGGGGCAGGGCCACGTTGTCGAACACCGTCCGGTCCGTCAGCAGCCGGTGGTCCTGGAAGATCATCCCGATCTCGCGGCGATGCCGAGGGATCTTGCGTCTCGGCAGGCTCCCGAGGTTGCGACCCTTGACCATGACCTGACCACGCGTGGGGCGCTCCATCAGACAGATCAACCGCAACAGGGTGCTTTTACCCGCACCCGAGTGCCCGGTGAGGAACACCATGTCCCCGGTCTCGACCCGAAAGCTCAGGTCCCTGAGGGCATCGCCGCTCTGTGGATAGCGTTTGGTGACGTGCACGAAGCGGATCATTCGATCTCTAGTTCCGGCAATCGCCTAAATCCGGTGAGCGTGAATCCGGATCCATATCTCCCGCCGATGGCATCCAGGATCTCATCGGTCCCGACGCTGACTCCCGAAGAGGAACAGCAGACATTCGCCCGTGCCTCCCAAGGGTCCCACTAATCGGAAAAGAGCGCGTCGAGAAACTCCTCGGCGTCGAAGTGACGCAGGTCCTCGATCTTTTCGCCGACGCCGATGAATCGGATCGGAGCCTGCAGCCGCTCGGCGATGGCGAACAGGATACCCCCCTTGGCCGTGCCGTCGAGCTTGGTGATGGTAACGCCCGTGAGCCCCACCGCCCGGTCGAACTGGATCGCCTGATTGAGGGCGTTCTGGCCCGTGGTCGCGTCCACCACCAACATCACCTCGTGCGGCGCCTCCGGATCGATCTTCTTCATGACCCGTGCGATCTTCGCCAGCTCGTCCATGAGATTCACCTTGGTGTGCAGTCGCCCAGCGGTATCGGCGATCAGCACATCGACCCCGCGGGCCGTGGCCGCCTGCAAGGCATCGTAGATGACCGAAGCGGAGTCCCCCCCCTGGTGCTGGGCGATGACGGGAACGCCGTTGCGCTCGCCCCAGACCTGGAGCTGCTCCACGGCCGCCGCGCGAAAGGTGTCGCCGGCCGCCAGCATGACGCTATTGCCTTCCTCCTGGAGGCGCTTTGCCAGCTTGCCGATGGTCGTCGTCTTTCCTGCGCCGTTCACGCCGACCATGAGCAATACTTGGGGGCGCCCCGGCGACGGTTGGCGCACCGGGGTCTCGCAATGGTGCAGAATCGCCCCCAGCTTGTCCCGCAAGGTGCGCATGAGTATCGCCGGATCCGAGAGCTCGCGCCTTTTGACCCGCTCCGAGATGTCATCGATGATACGGCTGGTCGCCTCGACTCCCACGTCGGCGGTGAGCAAGCTGGTCTCCAGGTCCTCCAACAGAGCCTCGTCGATGCGCTTGCGCCCGCGGACCAAGTCGCCGACGTCCGTGGTCAGCACGGCGCGTGTGGTTGCCAGCCCTTCCTTGAGACGGGACAGGATGCCCTGCCGGCCCTCCGCGCGCGTCACTTCGCCTTCGGTCGGGCGGTCACTCTTCTTCTTGCCGAATCCGAACATCTACTCGATTCCTGGGATAGGGACTTCCGAATAATCAGTCAGGCGCGGCTGTTGCTGTAGCAGGACGGGTCGAGCTCGGGACTTGCCGGCAGGATGTTGGAGCCGCGGGTACTTTGCAATCGACGAAGTTTAACCGGATCATCGGCACAACGAACAGCACCCGGATGCTCCGACACGGCGAACCTGCATCCGAATGTGTTGGTCTTACTAGCCTTGAAGACCCGATGGCGGCTTGTGAAAATGCGGTCCGCTCGCCACCGGTCCAGAATTTTCTGGCCCGTCCGGGCCTCGGATACCGCTTACATGCAAACTGCAATCTGCTTCTTTCCGGAGTAGTACAAGGGAGCTCGAATCCGTATGAAACCAATCCTGTTCCTGCTCGGTCTGCTGGCGTTTCAGCTCGCTGCGGCGGCCGCCGGCGTGCACGAGAAGGTCCTCGACAACGGCCTGAAGGTGCTGGTCAAGCCCGATCACCGCGCTCCGATCGTCACCTCCCAGGTCTGGTACAAGGTCGGATCCAGCTATGAGCACGGCGGCTCGACCGGTATCTCCCATGTGCTCGAGCACATGATGTTCAAGGGCACAGAGAAGCTCGCCCCCGGCGAGTTTTCCCGGATCATCGCAGAGAACGGTGGCGACGAGAACGCCTTCACGGGACGTGATTACACCGCTTATTTCCAGAATCTGGCGAAGGACCGGCTGGAGATCGCCTTCGAGCTGGAAGCGGAGCGCATGCGCAACCTCTCCCTGCCGGAGGGGGAGTTTCGCAAGGAGCTGGCGGTCGTCAAGGAGGAGCGCCGCCTGCGCACCGAGGATGATCCCGAGTCCCTGACCTTCGAAGAGTTCAATTCTGCGGCCTACGAGGCATCGCCCTATCGGATCCCCGTCATCGGCTGGCCCGGCGATCTCCGGCAGATGAAGGTCGAAGATCTGCGCCGCTGGTATCGCACCTGGTATGCGCCGAATAATGCCACCCTGGTCGTGGTGGGGGATGTCGATCCGGAGGCGGTCTTCGCCCTGGCCGAGAAGCACTTCGGCCCCCTGGAGCCCGAGTCGATACCGCAGCTCAAGCGGCGCAGCGAGCCGGTGCAGCGCGGTGAGAAGCAGATTCTCGTCAAGGCCCCGGCCAACGAGCCCTACCTCATCCTGGGCTACAAGGCGACCGCCTTGGGGCAGGGTGAAGAGGAGTGGGAGCCCTACGCCTTGGAGATGCTGGCATCCGTGCTCGACGGCGGCAGCAGCGCCCGCTTCAGCCGCGATCTGGTGCGCGGCTCGCGGGTGGCCGCCTCGGCCGGTGCCGACTACAGTGCCTTCACCCGCCTGCCCGGGATGTTCCTGATCGATGGAACCCCCGCCAAGGGCCGCTCGGTCGAGGATCTCGAGCAGGCGTTGCGGGTGCAGGTCGAACGGGTGCGCAAGGAACCGGTGGACGCCTCCGAGCTGGAGCGCATCCGCACCCAGCTAATCGCCGGGAAGGTCTACGAGCTGGACTCGGTCTACTACCAGGCGATGCAGCTCGGGAGTCTGGAGACAGTCGGTCTCGGCTGGCCCCTCGCGGACCAATACGTCGAGCACCTGAGCCGCGTGACCCCGGAGCAGATCCAGTCCGTCGCTCGCAAGTATCTGACCGTGGACAACCTGACCGTCGCCCGGCTCGACCCCCAGCCGATGGACGGCAGGCAGCCGCTCCCCGGGGCGGCGGGAGGACACACCAGTGTGCGCTGACAGGGTCCGATCCTTCTCCGCGGTCTGGGCATTGATCGCCCTCGCCTTCGTGCAGGCCGCCTGGGCGGGCCCCGAGATCCAGAGCTGGGAGACGACCAAGGGCGCGCGGGTGCTCTTCGTCGCGGTGCCTGACCTGCCGATCCTCGACGTCCAGGTGGTGCTCGATGCGGGAAGCGCCCGGGACGGCGAGCGCTCCGGCCTGGCCTCCCTGACCGCGGCCATGCTGACCCAGGGCGCGGGCGATTGGGACGCAGATGCCGTTGCCGAGCGGATCGAGTCACTCGGGGCGCAGCTTTCCGTTGACGCCGGCCGCGACTCGGCGACCTTGTCCCTGCGCACCCTGACGGAGCAGCTCGCCATGGACGAGACGCTGGAGACTGCGGCCAAGGTCCTGTCCGCGCCCAGGCTCGGCGAGGAGGACTTCGAGCGGGTGCGTCAGAACAGGCTGGTCGCGCTGCGCCAGGACGAGCAGGACCCGGGCACCGTCGCCGCCAAGGCCATCTACCGGGAGATCTTCGGCAATCATCCCTACGCGGCGGACCCCGCTGGAGCTCGGGAGACGGTCTCCGCGATGCGGCGCGAGGATTTGGCGGAGTTTCACCGCCGCTACTACGTGGCGAGCAATGCGGTGATCGCCATCGTCGGGGCGCTCTCGCGGGAGCAGGCCCGGGAGGTGGCCGAGCGCCTGACCGCCGGCCTACCGACCGGCGAGCGACCTCCCGAGCTGCCCCCGGTGCCGGATCTGTCGAGCGAGGTGCTTGAGCCGCTCGCCTTTCCCTCGAGCCAGACCCACATCTTCGCGGGGCAGCCTGGCATGCGTCGCTGCGATCCCGACTACTTCCCCTTGTACGCGGGAAATCACATCCTCGGTGGGAGCGGCCTGGTCTCTCTGCTTAGCGAAGAGGTCAGAGAGAAGCGGGGACTCTCCTACAGCGTCTACAGCTACTTTCTGCCCATGTCCGAGCGCGGACCCTTCCTGCTGGGGCTGCAGACCAAGAACGACCAGGCGGATAAGGCCCGCGAGGTGATGATGGACACCCTGCGGCGTTTTCGCGAGGAGGGGCCCACGGAGAAGGAGCTGGCCGCGGCCATCAAGAACATCACCGGGGGCTTCCCCCTGCGCATCGCGAGCAACAGCAAGATCGTCCGCTACCTCGCGGTGATCGGCTTCTATGGCCTGCCGCTGGATTACCTGGATCGGTTCAACGAGCGGGTGTCCGCGGTGACCGCCGATCAGATACGCGATGCCTTCCGGCGACGCGTTCACCCGGACCGGCTGGCAACCGTCATCGTCGGACCGACGCAGGATCACGTGGCCGATGCGCGGAAGGAAACGACGGATGAGCACGACTGAGCTCGAGCCGACCGTGCTTTTTTCCTCTCCCGAGGTCCCGGGACATCGATTTTCCCGAGATGCCGTGGCGCACAGCCACGCCAACCGCGGTGCGAGCCGGGAACGGTAAAGACGGCGGACGGCTGCGCATCATCGGCGGTCGTTTCCGGGGACGCAAGATCCCCGTGCCCGAGCATCCGGGACTGCGTCCCACGGGCGACCGGGTGCGGGAGACCCTGTTCAACTGGCTGCAACCGGTAATCGCAGGCGCGCGCTGCCTGGATCTCTTTGCCGGTAGTGGGGCGCTGGGGTTCGAGGCGGCCTCCCGGGGCGCCGGCGAGGTGATCATGGTCGAGCGCTCGGAGCGCGTTGCGGGATTGCTTCGGGCCAACGCCCGTACACTGGGCGCGTCCCATGTCCAAGTGCACATGGCGGACGCCTTGCGCTGGCTGACCGGGGCCGCGCGGCCGTTCGATCTGGTCTTCCTGGATCCACCCTTCGACCAGGATCTGCTGGGACCGAGCTGCGCCCTGCTCAGTGCCGGAGGCTGGCTCGCCCCGGCAGCGTATATCTACCTGGAGACATCCGCGGATCGAGCGCTACCGGAATTGCCCGCCGGGTGGAGTCTGCTCCGCGACAAGAGGACCGGTCAGGTGCGCTACGCGCTTGCCGGCTTCCATGACGAGGACGTGCGTTTGAAGGGAGCGGCCTCTGCTATCCTTCGCGAACCGACAGAATGAAGCGGGAGCAAAAAGTGCGGAGCCTGGTCTATCCCGGTACCTTCGACCCGATCACGAACGGGCACACGGACCTGATTCAGCGTGCCTCTCTGCTGTTCGACCGGGTCCTGGTCGCAGTGGCGGTCGATACGGTCAAGGATCCGGTCTTCGACATCCATCGCCGAGTCGAGCTCGCTCAGCGCGTGCTGGAGAAGATCCCCGTGGTCGAGGTCCTGCCCTTCTCCGGTCTCCTCGTCGACTTCGCCCGTAAACAGGGGGTCCCCGTGATCATGCGCGGTCTGCGGGCGGTTTCCGATTTCGAGTTCGAGCTCCAGCTCGCGGGCCTGAACCGGCGCATGGCCCCGGATGTGGAGACCCTGTTCCTCACGCCGTCCGAGCAATCCGCCTACATCTCCTCCTCGCTGGTTCGCGAGATCGCGCGTCTCGGCGGGGACGTATCGACCTTCGTCGCGCCCCTTGTGCAGGCTGCATTGCGGGAGCGCTTTGGATAAACTGCCGCGATCTGGCCCTGTGAAAGTCTTAGGCGCTTGCCGGAAAATCACCTACCGGAATGCGCCGAATTTTCGTTCGTATTCAAGGCGTGCCAGCTGGCGCATAGCGAGCTATGTAACAGCTGGCACAATGCAGAAGACGGACGAAAAGACAAGCAGGCCGGCATGTGATTTGACAGAAATCGCCTTAACCCGAGGAGTAGTGACATGGCACTTTACATCACCGACGAATGCATCAACTGCGACGTGTGCGAGCCGGAGTGCCCGAACGGCGCCATCAGCCAGGGGGACGAGATCTACGTGATCGACCCGGCTCTGTGCACCGAATGCGTCGGTCACTACGAAACGTCCCAGTGCGTCGAGGTCTGCCCGGTGGACTGTATCCTGAAGGATCCGGAGCATGAGGAGACCGAGGAGCAGCTCATGGAGAAGTACAAGAAGATCACCGGCGAGGAGGCCTGATCTACCTTCCATGGGCCATTCGCGCCACTCCGAAGGCTCCATGACGGGGCCTTTATTGTACTCTCGACAAATTGCTTGCCGCTCGGCGCCGGAGCCATGACCGACTCCCTGCACCTGACCACCGCCGATGGCACGGACGTCGCACTGGAGGTGGCCGGGGTCGGGAGCCGCAGTTACGCCTTCATCGTCGACTGGCACATTCGCATCCTCTTCGTCCTGGCCTGGCTCGCGGTGATGCTCCTCGCCTTCGGTACCGGTAATTCCGATAGCCTGTTCGGATGGCTCCGTTTGGACGCTGCCCGGCGCGCCTACCTGCTTCTGCTGCCGCCCGCGCTGGTTTACTTCCTGTATCACCCGGTGCTCGAGGTACTGATGCATGGGCGAACTCCCGGCAAACGGTTGGCCGGTGTCCGCATCGTTACCACGGACGGGCGCACGCCGGGGCTGGGACCTCTGCTGATCCGAAATCTGCTCAGGCTCGTAGATTGTCTGCCTGTCTTCTACCTGGTCGGCCTCTCGGTCGCCCTGGCGACCTCGCGCCATGTCCGCATCGGGGACCTGGCGGCCGGAACCCTGTTGGTCCACGAGTACAAGGTCAGCACCGAGTCCCTGCAGACTGCCGCGCGGCTCGTCCTCTCCCGGTCTCTGTTGCCGGAGGACCAGGCGCTGTTGCTGGACCTACTGGAGCGCTGGGGCTCCCTGCGGCGGGAGGTGCGGATCGACCTGGGCAGCCGCTTTCTCGCCAAGGTGGGCGAAGCGGTGCCGCAAGATCAGGTACCCGGTCGTGGGCAAGGGCGTCCTTCCCCTGCGACCCTGGACAAAGCCCTCCTCGCGCGACTGTCGGAGCTTGCCGGTAGAGAGCCGCACAGGACCTGATCCCATGGATCCCTCCCGGCACGCGATCGAGCGGTGGCTTCAGACGCGCACCAGACATTGGCAGAGCCTCGAGCAGAAGCTCCAGGGGCAGCTGGATAGGCCGGCCGAGAGCACCGAAGAGCTCATGGCCCTGGTCGATGGGCTGCGCGGTATCGCCCGCGATCTCTCTCTGGCACGGGAGGTGATGCCAGGCAACCGCATCGTCGCTTATCTGGAACAGCTCTACGTCCGCGCCCATGAGGTCGTCCACCGTCCGGCGAGGCGCCCCGGGCAGGATCTGAAGAAGATCTTCACCATCGACGGCCCCCGGATCGCCCGGGAAATGCGCGGGACCATCCTCGCCACCAGCGCCCTGTTTCTCGGCTGTGTGCTGATCGGCTGGTTGCTGGTGGAAGTGCACCCGGAGCTCGCGGCCCTGTTCGCCTCCGCCGAGATGATCGATCAGACTCAGCAGGGGACTCTGTGGACCGAGGGCCTGTTGAACATCCTCCCCTCGTCGGTCCTCGCTATCGGCATCATTGCCAACAATCTGACGGTCACCTTCTTCGCCTTTGCACTCGGCACCTTCTTCGGCCTGGGCACGCTCTACATCATCTCGCTCAACGGGCTGATGCTCGGCGGTGTCTTCGCGTTTACCGGACACTACGGGTTGGACGGGCGCTTGCTCGATTTCATTCTCCCACACGGGGTGGTGGAGCTCAGCGTCATCTGCCTCGCCGGTGCTGCCGGCGTCCGTCTCGGAGAGGCACTGATGCGTCCGGGATCCCGTACCCGCGTAGAGGCATTTCAAACGGCAGTGTCACGGGCCGGGACCCTGCTCCTGGTGGCCGCCCCCTTTCTGGTGGGGGCCGGCCTGATCGAGGGGTATATATCGCCGGATCCGACCTATTCCAGGGGTGGGCGTCTCGTCATCGGGCTCGGCTACGGTCTCGTCTTTTGGTTGGTGGTGAGCGGTCTGGCCTTTCGGTCTCGGTCGGGTGTTGATTTCGCTTTGCGTCTTGAAAGATCCCGCGGATGGTGTTTTTCTATCTTGATCAAGCAGTTAACCGCGAATAAACGCTAATGTGACAGTACGTTGCCTCAAAGAGTCCATTCACCGACAGGGTGACGGACTTACGTAGGTGTCTTTCTGATTCCTCTCTGCGTTCTCAGCGTCTCTGCGGTTTAACTGCTCTTTCTGGCTCGAGGTCCTCAGAAGAGGGCCGGAGGTTTACACTCGGCGGCGCTGCCGCAGCTGTTGATAGCGGTTGAGCACCGCCGGGTCCAACCGGTTCGGCGGGGCGACTACCACCTCGGCGCCGAGGTGGCGCAGCCGAAGCACGATGGCATCCCGCGCCTGACCGTATTCCATGGCGGCTAAATGCCGGTAAGGATCCAGCCAATGCTGCGAGCCCTCGGTGCGCATGGCCTCGATGGATTCATCCAGGAGGCTCGCGATCAGGGGGCTGTGCTTGGGCACCAGTAAGCGAACGGCATTGACCAGCTGCCCGGCGGCTTCCGCGTCTGCGATCTCGGTCAGAAACACCACCAGGCTCCGGTGTGACAGGATACGCCGCAGGTAGAGCACTGCCGCCAAGGGGTTGTATTCCTTCGACGCACTGCGCAATTGCCCCAGCTGGTCGCGAATGGACCGCAGCCCGGCGGTGCCGGCCACCAGGGGTACCGTGCCGAGCCGCTCCCCCGCGAAGGAGACCAGGGCGACGCGGTCACCCTGGGCGACGGCGATCTCCGCCAGGCGGGCCGCCACATTGATGTAGTGGCCGAGGTGTGTCAGGGAGCCAGCATGCAGGCGGCTCCCGCGGCCGGCATCCAGGACCAGCACCAAGTCCATGCGCCTCTCCTCTGCATAGACCCGGACGATGGGCTTGCCCGCGCGGGCGCTCGCCTTCCAGTCGATGCCCCGCGGCGGGTCGCCGGGACGATAGTCGCGCAAGGCCAGCAGCTCCAGGCCGGATGCACCTATTCTTGGCAGAGGTTTGTCGCCGCCGGCGGCGGTCCCGATCCCCGTTTCCCGGTACTTCAGGCGGCGGGGGATCCCCTCCAGGGTCGGGCCCGAGACGGGGGGCCGGTTCCACCAGGCGAGGCCCCAACGTCCCAATATGCGCAGGTGCAGTCGTCCGAGTCCGTGCGACCCAAGCTCCGTCAGGGTGATGGGCTCGGATTTCCGGACAGTCGTCCCCGGCGCGACATCCCAACGCATCAGGCGGACTTTCGCGACCACCTCCGACGGGAAGCGGGGCTCGCTCTGGAGCCGCAGCGGGCGGGTGCCGGAGTTTTCGACCCGGGTCTCGAGCTGTACCGGCTCGCCCAAGGGTGCCCTGGCGCCTATCCGTTGCTCGACGACCAGCAACCGCCTCCTGGCCTCCAGCCCTTCGAGGAGTGCGAGGAAGACGAGGAGAGCCGCCGGATAGCGCCAAATGTCGGTCCAGTCTCCCGGTGCCCACTGGCCGACCACGCCGGCTGCCAGGACGAGGCCGATCAGCAGGTAGCTGATGGGCGTGAGCGACATCTCAGGCCGAGTCTCGAGGCACCGGGATCTGGCCCAAAATAACGTCCGTCAGGGAGTCTCCATTGATGCCTTCCAGCATGGCTTCCGGGGTCAAGATCAGTCGATGCGCGACAACGGCCCGGGCGACGGCCTTGACATGATCCGGCGTGACATAGTCACCGCTGCGCAAAGCGGCCTCCACCCGGGCGCAGCGCATCAGGGCCAGGGCGCCGCGGGTGGAGAGTCCCAGGCTCACCGCGCTGTGGTTGCGGCTCGCGGCGGCGATGGCGACCACGTAGGAATAGACGGCGTCGGAGACTACCACCTGCGCCGCTTGCTCCCGGGCCTCGTCCACCAGTCCTTCCGGGAGGGCCTCGACAGCCTTCTCCACCTCGGCGTGGCCGCCACCGGGATGATCGTAGGCCCTGAGGACCTGCCGTTCCTCGTCCGGGTCCGGGTAACCGATGGTCAGGCGCAGCAGGAAGCGATCGAGCTGGGATTCCGGCAGCGGATAAGTGCCTTCGAGCTCGTGGGGATTCTGGGAGGCGATGATGAAATAGTCGGCGGGCAGGGCGTAGGTATCCCGGTCGATGGTGATGCAGCCTTCCTCCATGGCCTGGAGCAGGGCTGATTGGGTCTTGGGCCCCGTGCGGTTGATCTCGTCGACCAGGACGACGTCTGCGAACAGGGGCCCCGGCAGCAGGTCGAAGGCCCGTCTCTCGCTGTTGTAGACGTGGATGCCCGTCATGTCCGAAGGCATCATGTCGGCGGTGCACTGGATCCTCTTGAATCGGCCCCGCAGCTGGCGGGCGAGGGTCTTGGCCAGCAGGGTCTTGCCCAGCCCCGGCACGCCTTCCACCAGCACCTGGCCCTTGGCCACGAGGGCCAGACAGAGGCCGTGGATGGTGAGCTCCATCCCGAAGAGCACTCTGCCGAGACCCTCCCCGAGGCGGGCTTCCAGATCCTGAGCCGGCTTGGTCATCGCAAGTCTCCCCTGATGTTTCGGATGAGGTCATCGAGTCGGCGCAGATCGGGCTTCTTGCCGGCCTCCAGCCTTCGGACGGCGCGCTGCAAGGCGCTCAGGTCCTGTGCCCGTACGCCCGGGTCCGCTGCCAGGACCTCCCAGCAGGGCGCGCCCGTGGGCGCAAGCTTGTGCCGCGAGCGGACCTCGTTGAAGAAGTGGCGCAGCAGGCCCCGTCCGGCGGCCACGGCCGGCAGCCGCCGGGCGAACAGGCCCGCCATGGCCTCTACCAGGTCCGAGGCCGCGACCCTGGGGACCTGCCTCACCGGAGGTGCCAGCCGATTGCTGTGGCCGAGCACGTAGAGGAGCCAGAAGGCAAGGATGAGCCAAAGGCTGTTCCACAGGCGCTGGTCCGCGAAGAATGCCTCGGGGTCGTAGAGGTCGGAAAGGCCCTGGTGCAGGTCATCGAAGATGACGGTTCCACCGGCGCCCAGGGCGGCGTCCAGGAGATCCCGCAGCAGGCGGGCGTTGTCGGCCTCGCCGAGTGTGCGGTTGCCGAAGAGATCCGGATAGCTGCTGATCCAGGAGGCGGTGCTCCCGACCCGAACGGCCCATAAGGCCGTCCGCCCGGTTTTCGGATCCTCGAGCAGCGGGAGCTCGAGCCGGGCACCGGAGATACCTCGGAGCTGCCGATCCTCCTTGGCCAACAGGGGGGTGGCACGGGTGGTGACCCGGGTAACGCCGGCAAGCATCGAATACGCAGCCGCGGGACGCAGGATCCGCTCCTCCCGGTGCAGACCCTCGATGCCCTGTGTCGCCTCATCGATGGCCGCGAGGAGCCTCTCCCGCGTCGCCTCGCTTTCGGCTTCTCGACTTCCTGCCTTCGTCTCGTCCGCCGACGAACGGTGACGGAATCGGAAGCCGAGAGTCTTCAACAGGGAGTCTTTGTCCTGTCCGGACTCCAGCGACGCCCAGTCGGGCCGGTCGTTGATGGCCGCGAGCACCAGGATCCGGTTTCCCCGGTCGATCCATGTGCGCAGAGCGGTCAGCTCCGAGGAATGGGCCGCATAGCTGTGGGGAAGGCTGGTCAGCAGCAGGTTTCCGGACGCTGGAATCCCGGGGATCCGGTTCAGCTCGCCGTAGCGGCGGCGCAGGCTCAGTGTGGGAACCCCGTTGAGCCGGAGCCATTGCATGAGCCCCTGCAGGCCGAGCTCGCCGCGATTTTCCGAGGTGGGCCTGGAGACCGGCGGTGTCGGCGGCTCGTGGGGGAACAGGAGGACGGTGACCAGGACTAGGCTGCCCAGTGCGCCCGCCAGGGTAACGAGATGGTCCTTCATATGGTTCTCCCCGCCGAGACCCTGACCCCTGTAGAGAGCTTCTCAGCGCGTCCCGAGGATTTGCTCGGCATCGCCGCGGCAGCGGCTCAGTATCCGGTCCGTCACCGGGTACCCGCCGTAGCTCGCGTCTTCTGCGAGCACCACCAGGTCATCGAAGCTCTCGGCGCTCGGGTCCTCCGCAATGAAGCGACACAGCTCCCGGTTGGTGCGACTCTTATCATAGGGGAGTCGGCCGCGAAGGATCAGCTCCTCGATGCATAAGCGCAGGATTGCCGCCGGCTGGCGCTGCCGGGCAAGGGCTCGAATTCCAGCCAGGGTCGAGTCGCCGGACGCGGGGGTCGGCGGGGACGTGGCGCCGGCGCGTCTTCTCCCATTGAATCTGCGCCCGACTTGGAAAAGGCCGGCCGCCCGTAGCTCATGCACGAAGAGCCCGACGAGAGACAGGACCAGCAGCGCAAGGACGCCATAGAGGATGCGCTTGGCCGTCTCCGCCGAGATCTGTAAGGCATCCACTATCCTTTCGAGCCAGCCGAGGTCCACATGGCCCGGCATCTCGACCCGATCGCGGAGCCACTGGAGAAACCGCTCCCACCAGCTGATCCGGTCCGCTCTTTCCTGGGGAAGCAGCACCTCCTTCAGGAGCGCGCTCAGTCGCGCCGGGGGCTGTGTCCACCCGAGTCGGGTGCGCGGCGCAGCCATCAGCGCCTCGAGGTCAAGCAGCTCGCTGCTGCTCGGGTCCTTGGAGAGGGCTCCGGAAGCCCAGTGGAAGCGTGGTGCGGCACTCGCGGCGCTGCGCAGGGCGGGGGAGAGGTCCGGACAGGACTTCTCCAGGCTTTCTCGCTGGTCGGACTCACCAGTCTCTTCTCTTGAGAACCGGGCAGCGATGCAGGCATCGAGGGAGCTCATCGCCCGATCTTGCGCCGTCGTTGCCGGCGAGGGTCCGGCCACCAAGGCGAGAAGCGGCATCATGAGGCCTATCCATGGCCGGGTCCGGAGATTAACCGGCAAGCCGTGCCTCCAGGTCCGAGCCTTCCCGCCTCAGCTCGAGGTCGTGCCGCTGCACGAGCAGCAAAGCCGCGAACAAGGGGCCGATGAAGGCACTGAACAGCGTCGCCGCGAGCTCCAAGATCTGGGTATAGGTCTCGAGCGACCTCTGCACCTCCGCCTCACCACCGCCACCGCCGACGGCTATTCCGACCCCCGTGATGCCGGCCACCAGGCCGAGGATTCCGTAGAAGGCCATGATGATGAACATGGGGACCGCAACCACAGTCGCGGTGCGCCACCAGTTGCCCCACACTAACCGATGACTGGATTTGAGTCCGGCGAGGATGCCCTTGTTGTCGACCACGATCAAGGGCAGATAGAAATAGAGGCTGAGCCCCAGCAGGATTCCCGGGACGACCAGGAGCACCAGGCCCACTGCCAAGGCCAGAAAATAGAGGATACTGGCGACCAGGAGTGGGAAGAGCTTGATCAGGCCCATTCGCAGGGCCGCGCCGAGATCGGTATTTGCGCCCGTTGCTACTGCGTGCATCCGGTGCAGGATGGCGGCATAGGAATAGAGGGTCGCCAACATGCTCAGGGGCAGGATCCATAGAAATTGCCTCATCGCCGCCATTGTCGCCTCCGGGTCGTCCGTAGGCATGGGCGGCATGAGCAAGCTCGGCAGGTTGGCGATCAGCGCAGCGCCGGCAGAGATCCAGATGACCTTCCAAAAGGTGGCGCCGTAGAGCCGGAACATGTTGTCGAGCACCTTGCCGATGCTCTGAGGGGTCGCCGAATAGGTGAACACGCTCTTCTCCTTGCCGCTTTCTTGATGTCAGAGCTTGTGAAAAATTCGGCCGCCGTAGCGAGGGTGTTCCTGGGCGTTCGAGACAAGGCGCCGTAGGTGAAAATGGCGGGTGTTTGGTGGACCAAATGACCGCCATTTTCACGTACGGCAACGCAGTAGCGTACGTTCAGGGGCGTCCGCAGTAGACGTCCGATTTTTTCACAAGCTCTCAGGTAATTTTGCACGTCCGTGCCCCCTTCGGGCCGAGCACGCGGGAGCTTAGTGTAAGGCTCGCTGTGAAGAAGACCAAGGAATGGGCTGTTTCCGGAAGCTCGCTCCGTTTAAATTCGTTGCCTCCTGGCTTATGATCCTGTTTCCCGTTCCGATCCTTGCCCCTTTCCCGTATCTCTCCCCGACCACAGTGAATTCCAAAAGCCGATAGCCGCCATGAAGATCCTTCTCGCCTTAGCGCTCGCGCTCTCTGCCATCACACTCATCGTCCCGTCGGATGCCGATGCCAGGCGGTTCGGCGGCGGTCTGAGCCTGGGCAAACAGTACAGGAGCATGCCGCGGAACTTTCCGCGCCAGTCCCAGCCGTCCTCGCCTGCCGGCGGCGCGACCAGGACCGGCGCTTTCGGGGGAAGCCGATGGCTCGGCCCCCTGGCCGGGCTGGCCGCCGGCGGGCTGCTGGCCTCCCTCTTCTTCGGCGACAGCTTTCAGGGCCTGCAGGTTATGGACATCCTCCTGATCGGCGGCTTGGTAATCGGCGGCCTGATGCTGTTCAGGGCGATGCGCCGGCGGGGTCCGGTCGCAACCGGGGCTGGAAGCGGAGGTTACGGCGCACCGGCTTCGGGAGGCAGAATCCCCGTCCCGCAAATGATGCCGCCGGCCCTCGGTGGGGCGACGACTACGACGGCCGCCACGGGTGGTGACGAGGCGCCCGTTTGGTTCGATGGTCCGGGATTCGTCGAGGGCGCCAAGACCCATTTCATCCGGCTTCAAGCGGCCTGGGATCAGGCCGACTTCCAAGACATCCGCGAATACACCACCTCCGAGCTCTTCGCCGAGCTGAAGCGCGAGCGAGATCGGCTGGGAGATGACGCCCAGTACACGGAGGTCGTGACTCTGAACGCCGAGATCGTCGGTATCCAGCGCGACGGCGATCAGGTCGTCGCGAGCATCCTCTTCTCCGGTCTGATTCGCGAGGAGCAGAGCGCGGCCGCGGACCCCTTCCGGGAGATCTGGCACGTTCGGCACGACTGGGACAACAGCGAAGGAGACTGGATGGTCGCCGGAGTGCAACAGGCCCAGGACGATTCAGCCCAAACCGATTCAGATCGGGGACCTTCGAATGGCTAGGGTGTTCAGCCGCTTTTCTCGCATCGACGTGCCGGAATCGGTCGTCTGCGAGGTGTCCGGCAGAAATTCCCCCTTTGAGATCAGGATCCTGGCGGATGGGGAGATCCCCTTTCCCCAGGTGATCCTGCACGCTCAGGGTCAGCAGCACCTGATCAAGGAGCAGATGATCCGGGAGTCGGGCAGGGCGTCGGATGATCGGGTCACTTATGCCGCATCGGTACCTGCGGGCTTGGTGGGCCCCGGCGAGATCGATGTTCAGGTCGAGGGCTGCCGGAAGGCCGACTTCAGCCAGGCCGGGGGGGAGGACTGGATCAAGGAGCATCGCCGTCTGCGCGTCCTGCCGGGAGAAGGCGCGGCCAAGCCCGCAAAGGCGGCGACGGCCGAGCCGAAGCCCGTCCCCAGGGCGACCCTGAAACCGGGGACCTTCAGCAAGGAGCCGAAGGTCTACTTCGGTATCCACAAACATATGCACCAACCCTATTATCAGGCGGCTGACCGCAACTATTGGGACGGCGAAAAGGACGCGATCTTCGAATCACGGGGCGGTCCCTATACTGAATTCATTCCAGCCGCCGTGCGCCAATACATCGATGGCGGGCTGCCCCATGCGGGTCTGTCGACGAGCTGGAGCGGCACCCTCATCGAGCAGCTCAATCGCTGTGCCGCCGATGGCCTGTGCGGCGGTCGCTTCACCCACTGGACCGACCAGCTGCGCGACATCGCCGGCGAGAAGACCGGCCTGGGAAATCCGCGGGTGGATTTCACAGCCTTCGGTTTCTTCCATCCGCTGATGGCCCTCATCCCCGGGCGCAACATCGTCAAGCAGATCGCCTGGCACCGAGGAGTCCTGCGTGAGACCTTCGGGGCCGAGGCGTCACCGGTGATGTTCCCACCCGAGACCGCGTTTCACGTGCGCATGATCCCGGCCCTGAAAGAGGCCGGTGTCGAGGCGGTCATCTACGACTCCATCCACCGCTTCCGTTCCTGCAAGGACTACCCCTATGCCGGGATCCAGGAGGGGATGCTTCCCCCCAATCCTGCCGATCAGCGCAATCCGCCGGCCAGCGACTGGCTGCAGCTGCACAATATCTGGGCCGGGTCCAGGATCGCCCCGAGTCTCCTGCGCCCCGAGTACGTGCAGTACGAGGATCCGGAGGGGGAGATCCACAAGATCATCGCCGTGCCCGCCGAGCGCTACATCGGCAACGAGGACGCCCGCGGCGGCTTCGGTGCCCTCCAGTACCCCGACGTGCTGGGGCAGGTCTATGATCGGATCGTCGCCACCGGGTCCTACGATCCCGAGCATCCCCCATTCTTCGTGCTGCACTCGGACGGGGACAACCACGGCGGCGGGGCAGAGAGCTACTATAAGCACAACACCGGGGCGCTGGTGGACTGGCTGAAGCGCGATCCCCGCTTCGAGCTCATCGGCATTCGGGACTACCTGGAGCTGTTTCCGCCGGATGCGGGCCAGGCGGTGCACATCGAGCCCGGCTCATGGAGCGGTGCCGACAACGGTGATCCCCAGTTCATGAAGTGGTTCAGCCGCTACAACGACCCCTACTCGCCCGATCTGAACTCCTGGGCCGTGCTGACCGCCCTGCACAACGTGGTGCATTCCCTGGAGGACGCGAAGATCGCCAAGGCTCAGCTGGGCGAGGTCACCCGCCTGATGCTGACGGCGGAAACCAGTTGCTACTGGTACTGGACGGGACAGACCGAATGGGACGCCCAGGTGACCCGTGCCGCGAATGCCGCCCTCGGGATGGTCGGGATGGACATCGACTGGCTCGTCTCCCAGGGCAAGGACCAGACGGGGCCAACCATCTTCCCCCCATGGGTCACCCCGGAGAATCCCGGCGGCAAGAAGTGGGGGCAAGGCTGTCTGGAGGACGCCCCGCGCCAGGGCGTCGTGCACAGCTTTGCCCACGATGTGTCGGGCCTGAATCGGGTCTCGCTGGTGCTGCGTACCGAGAAGGGCGAAGAGACCATCGCCATGACCGACAATGGGCCCTATCCGTCCCAGACGGGTCCGAGCCTCACCGCCCGCTACTTCACCTCCGAGCTGCCGGTGGGACCCGGCGAGGTCAGCTACTACCTCGAAGCCGAGGACGGCAGAGGCAACCTCTCGCGCAGCTCTCTGGAACGGGTCTACCTGGCGTGAGCAACAACATGTCCTCCGAGGAGCCGGCCTCGCCCTGCGTCGATGTCTGTCGTATCCACCTGGACACAGGCTATTGCCGGGGTTGTTGGCGGACGCTGGAGGAAATTGCCGGCTGGAGCACCTTCAGTACCGCCGAGAAGAGGGAGGTGCTGGCGCGGATCGAGGCCAGGCAGGGAGTGTCCGAGGGCAGCCGGCAGGCAGGGGATATGGAGAGCCGCACCTGATCTGACAGCCATCGCGAGATCCTTGCGCCATCAGCCGGCCATTTGGGCACGAACAACATCCGCCAAGCCGTCAGCCACGGAAGCCACCAGCTGCTCGTCCGTACCCTCCACCATGATCCGGATCAGGGGCTCCGTTCCGGACGGACGCAGCAGCACACGTCCCTGCCGACCGAGCTCCCGCTCCGCGGACTGGATGGCATCCTGAACCGTCGGCAGTCCGGCGATTTCCCTTTGCCGGTCCAACCGGACGTTGATCAGGCGTTGGGGGCACTTATTCATCTCGCCCGCGAGATCCCCCAGGCTGCGGCCGGTATCTTGCAGGGCCGCCAGCACTTGGAGCGCCACGACGACTCCGTCACCGGTGGTTGTGCGATCCCGGCAGATGATGTGCCCCGAGGGCTCGCCGCCCAGGGTCCCCTTGTCACGCTTCAGGCGTTCCACGATGTAACGGTCGCCCACCGGAGTACGCGCAAAGCCCACGCCGAGCTTCTGTAGGGCGTGCTCCAATCCCAGGTTGCTCATCAGGGTGCCGACCACGTCGCCCTGCAGGCATCGCTGTGCCAGTCGTGACTTGGCGACGATGTAGATCAGCTGATCCCCGTCGATCAGGTTTCCGCGGTCATCGACCATCAGCACCCGATCTCCGTCTCCGTCGAAGGCGATTCCCAAGTCCGCACCCTCGTGCACTACGGTTTCGACGAGTGTCGCGGGACTGGTGGAGCCCAGATCGCGGTTTATGTTGAAACCGTCGGGCTCGTTGCCGATGGTTACGATCTCCGCGCCGAGCTCTTCGAAAACCGCCGGCGCCACGTGATAGGTCGCTCCATTGGCGCAGTCCACGACCAGCTTTAGACCGCGCAGGCTCAGGCTCGTGGGGACGGTGCTCTTGCAGAACTCGATGTAACGGCCGCCGGCGTCGTCGACCCGTTTGACCTTCCCCAATTGGGCGGGACCGACTGTGCGCAACGGCCTGTCGAGCTCTTGCTCGATCGCCAGCTCGACCTCGTCCTGGAGTTTGTCCCCATCCCCCGAAAAGAACTTGAGACCATTGTCGTCGTAAGGATTGTGGGAGGCGCTGATGACGATTCCGGCGACACCGCGAAGCGTGCGCGTCAGATAGGCGATGGCAGGTGTCGGCATGGGGCCGAGCAGACGAATGTCCATGCCCGCCGCTACCAGACCCGCCTGCAGGGCGGCTTCGAACATATAGCCGGAGATGCGCGTGTCCTTGCCGATGAGCACCTTGCCGCTCCTTCCTTTGCCGAGCACGCGTCCCGCCGCCCAGCCCAGCTTGAGCGCAAAGTCCGGTGTGATGTTGCCTTCGCCTACACGTCCCCGAATGCCGTCGGTGCCGAAATATCTACGCGACACGTTGTTCTCCTCCTACATAGAAAATCCAGTGCAGAAGTTTTAGTCCAGTCGTTCAGCGTCTTGCCCCTCGGCGTGCAACGCCCAGACAACACGCAATGCGTCCACGGTCGCGGCCACATCGTGTGTACGCACCAGCCGGGCACCGCGCTCCACGGTGAGCACTGCCGCTGCCAGGCTGCCGGGAAGGCGCTCACCGACGGATCGACGCGTCAGTGCCCCGATCATGGACTTGCGGGACAAGCCCACCAGGACGGGGCGCCCGAGCGAGCAAATCTCCTCCAATCCTGCAAGCAGGGCAAGATTATGGGCCAAGGATTTACCGAAGCCGAAGCCCGGGTCCAGCAGTAACCGTTCGGGATCGATTCCGGCCGTAACGCAGGCAGCGATCCGATCCTGCAGGAAACCCCGAACCTCGCTCAGCACATCGGCATACCTCGGTGCCGCCTGCATGGTGCGGGGATCTCCCTGCATGTGCATCAGACAGACGGGCACTCCGGCCGAAGCGGCGGCCTCCAGGGCACCGGTCTTACGCAGCGCCCACACGTCATTGATCATCCCGGCGCCCGCACCGACCGCGGCGCGCATGACCTCCGGCTTGCTGGTGTCGACGGAGATAGGCACGGAAACCCGGGAACGGAGCGCCTCGATCACCAGCACGACCCGATCGATCTCCTCCCCGGCCGATACGGGCACAGCCCCCGGACGCGTCGACTCGCCGCCGATGTCGAGGATGTCCGCGCCCTCTTCGACTAGGTGCTCGGCACGACGCAACGCATCCTCGCGGGCAAAGAATTCGCCGCCGTCCGAAAAGGAATCCGGGGTGACGTTCAGCACTCCCATTACGCGGGGGCGCGACAGGTCGAGCGGTCTGCCTGCGCAGTGTACGACGGAGCCCTCGGGCATCGACGTTCAGCTGTTAGCCGTTATTCGGCGGACATCGCGGATCGGCTCCCGACCCTAACGCCGAAATGAGCCGATTCCGACTTGCAGGCGTCAACTGCCAACTGCCGAGCAATCACCCGCTGTCAATGCTCACCGGCTGGGTCACCGATGTGACCATCACTCTTGGAGCCGCTGCCCGGCTTGGTGCCCGCAGTGGCCGGTGCGCTGCCGGAGCCCCCCTCCTCCTCGTCGTTCCAGTTCGCTGGCTCACGCGGAGTGCGGCCGGACATGATGTCGTCGATCTGATCGGAGTCGATGGTCTCGTACTTGATCAGGGCCTCGGCCATCATGTGAAGCTTGTCCATGTTCTCGGTGAGCAAGGTCTCGGCGCGCCCATAGTTGCGGTCGATGAAGCTGCGCACCTCCTCGTCGATGAGGCGCGTGGTCTCGTCCGAGACATTCTTGTGCTGGGTCACCGAATGGCCGAGGAAGACCTCCTGCTCGTCCTCACTGTAGGTGAGCGGGCCGAGCTTCTCCGAGAGACCCCACTTGGTCACCATGTTGCGGGCGATCTCGGTGGCGCGGTGGATGTCGTTCTGGGCGCCGGTAGTCACGCTTTCGAGGCCGAAGATCAGGGCCTCGGCGATACGCCCGCCGAAGAGGCTGGATATCTGGCTCTCCAGTCGCTGCTTGCTCAGGCTGTAGCGGTCCTCCTCCGGGAGGAACATGGTCACACCCAGTGCCCGGCCGCGGGGGATGATGCTGACCTTGTAGACCGGGTCGTGGGCCGGGACCAGCCGCCCGACGATGGCGTGACCGGCCTCATGATAGGCGGTCAGCTTCTTCTCGTCCTCGGACATCACCATAGAGCGGCGCTCGGCGCCCATCATGATCTTGTCCTTGGCCTTCTCGAACTCCTCCTGGTCCACCAGCCGCTTGTTGACCCGGGCGGCGAACAGGGCCGCCTCGTTCACCAAATTGGCCAGATCGGCACCGGAGAAGCCGGGGGTGCCGCGCGCGATGATGGATGCCTTCACGTCTTCCGCAACCGGGATCTTGCGCATGTGGACCTTGAGGATCTGCTCGCGCCCACGCACGTCCGGCAAGGGCACCACTACTTGGCGGTCGAAGCGTCCGGGGCGCAGCAGGGCGGGGTCCAGCACGTCCGGCCTGTTGGTCGCCGCGATGACGATGACGCCCTCGTTCCCCTCGAAGCCGTCCATCTCCACCAGGAGCTGGTTCAGGGTCTGCTCGCGCTCGTCGTGGCCCCCACCCAAGCCGGCTCCGCGGTGGCGACCCACGGCATCGATCTCGTCGATGAAGATGATGCAGGGGGCGTGCTTCTTGGCTTGCTCGAACATGTCACGCACTCGGGAGGCACCCACGCCGACGAACATCTCCACGAAGTCCGAGCCGGAAATGGTAAAGAAGGGCACCTTGGCTTCCCCGGCGATGGCCCGCGCCAACAGGGTCTTTCCGGTACCGGGAGCACCGACCATGAGCACGCCTTTGGGAATCTTGCCGCCGAGCTTCTGGAACTTGGAGGGATCGCGCAGGAAGTCGACCATCTCGGTGACCTCATCCTTGGCTTCGTCGGCCCCGGCCACATCGCTGAAGGTGACCTTGACCTGATCCTCCGTGAGCATGCGTGCACGACTCTTGCCGAAGGACATGGCCCCTCGGCCGCCGGCCCCGCCCTGCATCTGGCGCATGAAGAAGATCCACAGCCCGATGAGGATGAACAATGGAAACCAGTTGATCAGGATCTGCATCAGGACGGAGGGCTTTTCCGGCGGGGTCGCCTTGATCTCCACGTTGTTGTTCAGCAAATCGCCGACCATGCCGTCATCCCCGGGGCTATAGGTGGAGAAATGTTGGCCGGATTCGGTCACTCCCTCGATGGCCCGCCCCGTGATGGTCACCTCCTTGATCTGGCCTTGGCGCACCTCATCGATGAAGTCCGAGTAGGCGATAGCCTGCGGACCGCTCCGCGTCGATGTGAAGTTGTTGAACACCGACATCAGGACGATTGCGATGACGACCCAGAGAATCAGATTTTTCGCCATATCGCTCAAGACTGAGCCCTCTTGTTCCACGAAATCGGCTTCAAAGCCGCTTCCGAGCGAATTACTCGGATGATGGGAGTTAACCTACTATAAAGAATAGCCCATCGCCACCAGATAGAGCTCTCGGCTCCGGGCGCGGGATGATTTCGGCTTGCGACTGGCGACACGCTCGAAGGACACGCGCAGCTGCTTATGAAACGCGTCGAAGCCCTCTCCCTGAAAAATTTTGACCACCAGCGACCCTCCCGGTTTCAGGACCTCGGGAACAAGGTCGAGGGCAAGCTCGCACAGGTACATGATTCGCGGCTGATCTACCGCCGGATTGCCGCTCAAGTTAGGAGCCATGTCGGACAGGACCACGTCCACCCCTTGCTCGCCAACCGCTTCCCGGAGCTGGGTCAGAGGCACTTCCTCGCGAAAGTCGCCCTGAATGAAGCTCACGTTCGTGAGGGGCTCCATGGGCAGAACGTCGAGGGCGAGAACACCGCCTGCGGCCCCGACGATGCGTGAAGCCACTTGACTCCATCCCCCGGGTGCGGCCCCGAGGTCCAGAATCCGCATACCAGGGGCCAAAATACGATCCTTTTCCTGGATTTCAAGGAGCTTGTACACGGCGCGGGAGCGGTATCCCTCCTGCCGTGCCCGCTTCACGTATACATCGCTGAAGTGCCGATCGAGCCAGCGGCGGCTGCTCTTGGACCTGGTCATTGCCTGAGGCGATTTCTCGAAAAAAAGTTACCCTCTTGCTTGTCTTTTCGCCCGCCTGCCTTGTTGCGCAAAGGATTACATAGCTGGCTATGCGTCCCTTTGCGCACCTTGCAGGCAGACGAAAATCCTGCGCATCCTGGTATATTTTTTCCGGCAATCGCCTAAGGCGATTGCCGGAAAAAAGAAGATCGGTCCTTCCAAAAAGGAAAGCGGGGCCGTAGCCCCGCTTGCTCCGCGAACAGAGGCTGCGGCTCAGGCGGGCCTTGCCGTCCAGGACGTGCACCAACCGGCGGCACTGACGAGCTTGCCCGGGAACAGCTGGCAGGCAAGCCAGTCACCTTCGCTGCCCATGGTGAACTGACAGTTGGCACAGTGCTGCTCTTCCGGCGGCAACCCGGGCCTTGCGGCGCCGACCCGGTCGGCATCTGCGGCATTCGGGACATACTTGAGCGCCATGGCCGTCGGATCATCCGGCGATAGATGGGGGAGATCTTCGGCTTGCGCGGCCGCCATACCTACCAAGCTCATCAGCGGGACGGTGGCCAGGCCACCCAGCACCATCTTGATGGCGTCACGACGGCTCTTGTTCATCGGCTTATCGGACATGGCTGTCTTCTCCTTCGCGATTCGGGGTTTGAAACCAGGGGCCGCCGACTTTGATGCGGGGCCACAAAGCATTCTGCATCATCATCCCCCAAAACGCGAGCGCCGGTGTGGGAATCGGGGTTGCAGTCTTTGCCGGTAGGCGTCGTTACTTCAGGTAGGTCCCGGCCCCGATGCATCGCCGTTGCCAGTAGTCGGAGTCCAGCCTCGACAAGGCAACCTGATGCCTGGAGGTAGAGGCATGGACGAATCGTTTCCCGTCCACGATCATGCCGACATGGTTTAGGCCCGGCCGGATCCTGAAGAACACCAGGTCACCGGGTTGCACCTTTGCCAAGCGTACCGGAGTGGCAAACTTGTGTTGATCCACCGAGACGCGGGGGATCGCAACACCGGCAGCATCGTATGCGTACTGGGTGAGTGCACTGCAGTCCAGGGCCTTGCCGGGGGATTGGGCACCGTATCGGTAGCTGGTGCCGATCTCGGACAGTGCCGCCTGGACCACTCGGCCCCTCGCCCCTGCTGTCGGCGTTTCGGTCGTGCAACCGGCGCTCACATCTGCTACCGACGTATCAGTTTTGCAACCGGTGCTCGCGCAGCCTTGTAACAGCAAACCAGCCCCGATCGCGGCTACCCATAGGTGCCTCGTATTGACGTGCATCATCTTAAGGTGGCTTCCTTGGTTTATTGTGCAACTTATTGTTATAGAAATTCAGTATCTCCAAGAATCGATCTTTGTCAAGCCTCAGTCGTCACCTCGTCATCCCAATACCGGCGTGTCCGGAATTCGAGGGTCGATGGCGTCTCCCGACAAGAGAGAGAAACAACAGATAGAATTCGCTCTCAACTCTGGCTTCGGGTTCCGGAGGTGCCTTGAAATCCGCCGTCCTGCGACGCGCCGTCGATCGGCTATTCGAGCTGACTACAGGCTTGCCCTGGTGGGCGGGGCTCTTGTCGGCGATTGCCGCCTACACGCTTCTGCATCCGGTTGCCGTGCTGAAGGTGTCCGCGCCGGCGGGCAGCTTGGATGTGGTGGCCACTGCCCTGGCACAGCTTTTCATCTTGGTGGCGCAAATCGGTCAGCTGTTACTGCCGCTTGCCTTTCTTACCGCCGCGATGGTCTCCGGTCTCGTCCATTGGAAGAGCACTGGGCTGTGCGAATCCGTGGCGCAGGATAGCTCGGGCTCCGGCTCGAGGGGGCTGTCGTGGACAGAGCTCCATCTGCTCTTGGGTGAAGTATTTCGCCGCCAGGGCTACAAGGTCTCCTCGCCCCCCCCGGATTCACCCACCCATGGCAAGGGGCTGGAGCTGACCAAGGAGGGTCGGCGTTTTCTGGTGGACTATTCCGATTGGAGATCATGGAAGGCGGGGGCGGCCGCTCTGCACAATCTTCATGCGCGCATGAAGAAATCGGCTGCTTCAGGTGGATTTGCGGTCACGTCCGGACAGTTCGTCCCGGAAGCGAGACATTTCGCTGCGGAAAAGGGCATCGAGCTGGTCGACGGGCGCCATCTGAAGAGGCTGCTACGCGTCGAGCGGCAGCCGGCTGAAGACAGTCCCTTGGCCTTTGCCGTCGCCTCCATCGGGCGGCTGGGATCCATCCTCGCGCGCGGGAGAGAGCACTCGGCCGTGCAGAAGCCTCTACTCCAGGCTCGATCCACCCTCACGCGCTGGAAAGAGCTGATCCAGACCCTATGGCGAGCATCCCGTAGCTACAGGCTGGAGCGGGAGCTTGATATCCGGCGAGCCAGGGAAGGAATCTCAGACATGGGATTCCCATCCATTTCTCCAGACACAGACAAGCAGCCCCGCGACGTTTTTGATGCGGAGACGACGACCGCACGACAGCTGACCGCGCTGATCCAGGCCGAGCGCCGCCCATTGGTGGACAGGGAGCTTCCGTACCCTCCGGTCCGAAGGCGTCGAGTCGACCCTTCCCGCCCGACGTGGAAGCTTCCGAGGATGAGAATCCGAAAGGTCGCCGATCTCCTGGGGGTCCTCGTGACCTTGGGCATCCTATGGGGTCTCTACGAGTGGTTTCTGCAGCTGCCCCCCGATCCGGAAGGCTCACCCTGGGCGCTGCTCGGTGCTCAGAGCGATTCTCAGGCATTGATGCGCCGGCTGCACGGACTCGAAAATGCCCAAGCCACCGCGAAGATGCTGGCGGGGGATCGACCCCTGGGACAGTATCGGTTCGGACCTCCGCCGGGCTTTCTGGCCATGGCGAAACCGGAAATCCCCGTTCAGACAACCGAGCCGGTCGAGGTTTACCACAGTCTCCGGGAGCTGGAGGAGGCATTCGACGCCAAGTACGTGCCGCCACCGGAGTGTTATGCCTACGGATCCGACAGCTTTTTGGTCAAGTGTGGAAACCATCGAATCCGGGCGCGTCGGGATTTCATCGCCAGTGGAGGAAAGGTCACCCCGATGTTGCTCGGCAGCTGGGAGGAGTCCCGCCCGGTCGTGATGGATGCACACTCCCGGGATTGGCAGAAGGGCGATGAGCAAGATGCGCAGCTTCAGTGGAGAGACGCACCGTCGGAAAGGCGAGCAGTACCCGAGGCCCAGGATTGGAGTCAGCAATGGTCTCGACAGCCCGCAGAACAGCCGAACGACGTCCGGGAATGGGGATGGACCTCTACGCCACCGCAGAACCCCGCCTCGAATGGCGATTGGCGACAGGACGGGGCGCAAGACGCACAGGGGAATTGGAGCGGAGATTGGGGATCCGAGCCGTTACCGGTGGAACGGCGGCATTGGGTGGATGATCTTTGAGCCCGGGTCAGGGCGATTTCTTCGAGTCCCGAGACGTGTCGGTCGCATCGACGAATCCGACAGCGATGAACAGTAAGACCACTCGGGAAGCGGGCACCCATGCGGCTCATCCCCTTGCAGCCGAGCCCCTTGCCGCTCGTTTGCGCTCGTGCTCTTTGAGGTGGCGTTTGCGGATGCGAATCGCACCGGGGGTTACCTCCACCAGCTCATCGTCTGCTATGAGCTCCAGCGCCTGCTCCAAGGTGAAGCGCACCGGCGGGGTGAGCAGGATATTGTCGTCGGAGCCCGCGGCACGAATGTTCGTGAGCTGCTTGGCCTTGAGGGGGTTGACCGTCAGGTCGTTTTCCCGCGAGTGGATGCCGACTACCTGACCCTCGTAAACCTCCTCGCCCGGGGAGACCAGCATCCGGCCTCGCTCCTGCAGGTTGAAGAGTGCGTAGCCGAGGGTCTTGCCCTGGCTGTTGGAGATCATGGCTCCATTGCGCCTCTGGGCAATGCTCCTTTGGCTGGCCGGACCATAGTGGTCGAAGACGTGATATAGGAGGCCCGTGCCGGACGTCAGGGTCAAGAGCTCGGTCTGGAAACCGAGTAGTCCACGGGACGGGATTTCATAGTCCAGGCGCACTCGGCCCTTGCCGTCCGGAACAATGTCCCTGAGCTCACCCCTGCGCTCGCCCAGCGCCTCCATGACGGCCCCTTGGCCGTCCGCGTCCAGATCTACCGTAAGCTGCTCGTAGGGCTCGCAGATCTCGCCATCGATCTCCCGGAAGATGACCTGGGGCCGGGAGACCGCCAGCTCGTAGCCCTCGCGGCGCATGTTCTCCAGCAAGATGGACAGATGCAGCTCCCCGCGCCCGGATACCCGCAGCTTCTCCGGATCGTTGCCCTCTTCCACCCGCAGGGCCACATTGTGGACGAGCTCGCGCTCCAGGCGTTCCTTCAGCTGGCGCGAGGTCAGGAATTTTCCCGTCCTGCCGGCGAAGGGGGATGTATTGACCTGGAAGGTCATGGACACCGTGGGCTCGTCCACCCTGAGCGGTGGGAGGGCCTCGACTTGCCCGGGATCACAGAGGGTGTCGGACACATTGGGGGCATCGATTCCCGTCAGGGCCACGATGTCCCCCGCATGCGCAGACGGCGCTTCCTGGCGGTTCAGGCCTAGGTAGGCGTAGACCAGGCCGACCTTGGCCCGGTAGCTGCCGCCATCCGGCTTTACCACCATGATCGGCTGGTTGGGCCTGACACTCCCGCGCCGGATGCGCCCAACGGCGATGGCACCCACGAACGAGCTGTAGTCGAGGGTCGAGATCTGCATCTGGAAGGGTCCCTCGGGATCAACGGCAGGCGCAGGGCAATGCTGGACGATCGCCTCCAGCAGGGGTGTCATGTCACCCTCGCAGACCCCCTCCTCGAGCCCGGCATAGCCCCCGGTGGCACAGGCGTAAACGATGGGGAAGTCGAGCTGCTCGTCGGAGGCGCCGAGGCGGTCGAAGAGATCGAAGACCTGATCGACCACCCAGCCGGGACGTGCCCCCGGCTTGTCGATCTTGTTGACCACCAGGATCGGCCGCAGGCCATGGGAAAATGCCTTCTGGGTCACGAACCTGGTTTGGGGCATGGGACCTTCCTGGGCATCCACCAGGAGCAGCACCGAGTCGACCATGGACAGGACCCGTTCCACCTCGCCGCCGAAGTCCGCGTGTCCCGGCGTATCGACGATGTTGATGCGGTACTGACGCCAACGGATGGCGGTGTTCTTGGACAGGATCGTGATGCCCCGTTCCTTCTCCAAGTCGTTCGAGTCCATCACGCGCTCCACCGGTCCGAAACGCTCCCCCAGCGTTCCCGATTGTTGGAGCAGCCGGTCCACCAGGGTGGTCTTTCCATGGTCTACGTGGGCGATGATGGCGATGTTTCTGAGCTTCTCGATCACTGCAAAGCAAGCTCCTCATGGCCCATCGGAATTCTGAACGCGCGCACGAGCGGCAGCAGCGGGGAGCGGGAGTATAGCCGATCTGCAGCAACGAAATGTCTCGGCGGGAGATTCCCGGAAGCTCCGGCAATCGTAGTTAGTCACCTGAACGAGTTACAACGGATTACTAGTCGATTTCCTCAAACCTCGGCACTGCCTCCTTGTAGCAAGGAGCTATTTCCGTGTTGCCAACAGGAGCTGTGGATAAGCCTGTGTATATCCCTTGGGCATAGCCCGGCATCCAGCATGATATCTGGTCGTTCTACGGATTGATGCTTTTTTGGCCATCTGTAGATTTTATTGGAAATTCATTACCATACAGGCTTCCCCCGGGAATCTGCAGATCTGGCCCGGGGATCAGGTCGCCGCCGCCGTGTCAAGGGTCGGGTGTGCACAAATCTTTCGGAAGTCTATCTTGACCAACCGGCTGCCCTTCCCGCTGGCCGAGGAGTGCCTCCCGCCCATGCGCCTCACCGCGTCAGCCGTGCGAGTGGCGCCCAGTAAGACACACCAGTCGAGATACGTCGGGACACGCCGAATAGCGCAGGTTGGCGAGGAGTTGCCGGGGGGGTTGCGCTCAACCGGAAAAACAGTCAGGATTATTCATTGGCGTTGGCCATCCGCTCTACGGATGGCACAGAACGAAAAGACGACCCCCTCCCGAGCGAGCCGAAGCCGTAGCGCATGACCCCTGCAGATCTCAAGCCAGTACGCGATCACATCGCCTCACGCATCATCGGACAACAGAAATTCATCGACAGCATGCTCGTCTGCCTGCTGAGCGACGGTCATCTTCTCGTGGAGGGTTTGCCGGGTCTGGCCAAGACCACGGCGGTCAAGGTGCTGGCCGAAGCGGTCGAAGGGGATTTTCACCGCATCCAATTCACGCCGGACCTGTTGCCATCGGACCTCATCGGCACCGACATCTATCGGCATGAGAAGGGCGAGTTCGAGTTCCGCCCCGGGCCCCTGTTCCACAACGTGCTGCTCGCCGATGAGGTCAATCGCGCGCCGGCCAAGGTGCAGTCCGCCCTGCTCGAATCCATGGCCGAGCACCAGATCACCGTCGGGCAGCGTACCTATCCCTTGCCCAAGCTCTTCATGGTGCTGGCTACCCAGAACCCGATCGAGCAGGAAGGCACGTACCACCTGCCGGAGGCGCAGCTCGACCGTTTTCTGATGCAGGCGTTGGTCGACTATCCCACCCGCGAAGAAGAGCTCAAGATCCTGGAGCTGGACCACCAGCAGCAGAAGACCAGTTACACGGCTCCGGCCAAGCCCTTGACGCAAACCGAGTTGTTCGCCATGCGCCGGGACGTGGCGAGCTTGTACCTGGATCCGAAGCTCAACAGCTACATCGTCGATATGGTCCAGGCGACGCGCAACCCCAAGGTCTACGATCCGGACCTGGCCCGTTGGTGCCGCTTCGGGGCATCGCCCCGCGCCAGCATCGCCTTGGCACGTTGCGCCCGCGCCCGCGCCTGGATGGACGGCGACCAGTTCGTCGCCCCCCACCATATCCAGGCCGTCGCCCCGGAGATCCTGCGCCACCGCCTGCTCCTGACCTTCGAGGCGGAGGCCGAGGGTATCACCACGGACGAGTTCGTCAACCGGCTGCTCAACTTGGTTGCAATCCCCTGACACGGCTCTGCCGGCGACATGACGCCAAGCTCAGAACTGATCCGGTCTGCGTCTCGCCGCATGCGGCTCCCCTGAATGAGCCTGTACCCCCGTCTGGACGACCTGCTGGAGCTTCGCCACCAGGCTCATACCCTGGGGCTGCCTTCGCACCACTTGGTCAATTCCACTTTTGCCGGACTCTACGCCTCGGTCTTTCGCGGCGCCGGGGTCAATTTCGAGGAGGTTCGCGAGTACCGCGAAGGCGACGATATCCGCTATATGGACTGGAAGGTCACCGCCCGCATCGACAAGCCCCATCTCAAGGTCTTCCGCGAGGAACGGGAACGCTCGGTGGTGCTCTGTGTGGACAAGGGTCCGCACATGAGCTTCGGCACTCGCGGCACCTTCAAGTCCGTGCAGGCCGCTCGTGCCGCGGCCCTGATCGGCTGGGCAGCGAGTCGTCTCAACGATCGGGTAGGGGGCATGGCCTTTGGCGACATGCAGGCGGGCCTGCAGCACTTCAGGCCCTCGCGTGGCCGCCGCGCACTCTGGCAGCTCCTGCGCACCCTGACCGAGCCGGGCAAGGCACGAGACGCGTCCATCGACTGCCTGGGAGGTGCCTTGCAGCGGGCCACCCGGGGTCTTCCGACGGGATCACTCGTGTTCGTCATCGCCGATCTCAACCGGGAGGTCATGGATCTGGAGCGCATACTCGGCACACTGATCCAGCGCAATTCCGTGGCCCTGATACCGGTCGATGATCCCGCGGATTGGGAGATTCCATCCATGGGCGTAACAACCTTCACCGGGACCGATGGGATGCTCGTGGAGATCGACACGGACGATCCCCAAGCCCGACAGATCTATCGCGAGACCTGGGAGGAGCGGCGTGAGATGCTCCAGGCCATGGCCTACCGGCTCAACATCATCTTGTTGCCGGTGCGCACCGACAAGGAGATCCACCTCACCTTGATCCGCGATCTCGAGCAACGTGCGCGGTCGCGGGCGGTCTGAAGAACTGAATGAGCCCGGGCGTAGAACAGCTTCGCGATATACAGGGCATCCAGGGCGTGCCCTGGTGGCCGCCCGGCCCCGGCTGGTGGCTGCTGGCCGCAGCCGTGTTGGTGCTGGTCGTTTCGGCTTGGCGATTCCGTGCCCAGATCCGGCTACGCATACCGCCCCTTCCCGTTCTCAACATTGGTAGCTGGCGGTGGGACGCGGCGCGGCAGCTGCGCGACCTGCGCAGGCGGTCGGGCACCCAAGACAGCAAGCAGACCGCCGGCGAGCTTTCGGAGCTGCTTCGGCGCATCGCGATGGCGCGCCTCGGGCGCGACGCCTGTGCCGGACTGGCCGGTGACGATTGGCTGGCATGGCTCGGAGGTAACGATCCGAAAGGCTTCGACTGGCCGCGGCACGGTCGTCTCCTGCTCGATGTGCCCTATGCCCCACCCGGGAAATCGAACCACTCGGGTGAGCTGCTCTCCCTGATCGACGCCGCGTACGACTGGGTCGAGGTCGAAGATCGAAAGAAGGCCGATGTTTGAATTTCACTGGCCCTGGGCGGGCCTGCTCCTGCTGGCTCCCTTTCTGCTGCCCTTTCTGTGGCCCGAGCGGCGCGCGCGCCGCGAGGAAGACCTGGAGGGACAGCGCATCACCCTGCTGCATCCCCAGCTCGGAGAGCTGCGTGCCGCCTACCAGGCCCGCCGCCCCCGCCGCCAGCTCGCGGGTTGGCTCTACAAGGCGCTCCTCTATCTGCTGTGGGTGTCCCTCGTGGCGGCGCTGATGCGGCCCCAGTGGCTCGAGCCTCACACCGAGGTCAGCACGCCGGGGTATGACCTGATGCTGGCCGTCGATGCATCCCACTCCATGGATGCCTTGGACTTCACCGTCGAGGGCCGGCAAGTGACCAGGATGCAAGTCGTCAAGGGGGTGATGGGCCGCTTCGTGGATTCCCGCAAGGGGGACCGCATCGGGCTCATCATCTTCGGCAGTCAGGCCTTCGTGCTCTCACCCCTGAGCCTGGATCGACTGGCCGTGCGCCAGCTGCTGGGCGGCGTGGTGCCCAGCATCGCCGGTCAGGGCACGGCCCTGGGGGATGCCATCGCCCTGGGCGTGAAGAAGCTGCGCGACCGGCCCATGGGCTCTCGTGTCATGATCCTGATCGCCGATGGCGATAACACCGCGGGCAGCTTCTCACCCCTCGAGTCTGCCGCGCTGGCCCGGGCGACCGGTGCCCGCATCTACGTCATCGGCGTCGGCAGCAATCAGAAGAGCATCCCCATCATGGAGGAGGGCGTCATCAAGCATCGGGACGATCTGACCATGGACGAAAACACGCTGCAGCGCATCGCGAAGATCAGCGGCGGTGCCTACTTCCGCGCTACCGACACCAGTGCCTTGGAGGAAATCTCCGCGCGCATCAGCCAGTTGGAAAAGACGCAGGCGGAAACCCGCACCGCCTTCCTGCCCACGCCTCTGTACCGCATCCCGCTGGCCGTCGCCCTCCTGGCGCTGTTGGGGCTGGGATTGTTCCCGGAGGGGCGCAAGCGTTTCGTCACGAGGGTCGCCAGTGGTTGAGACCGGCTTCAATTTCGCCCAGCCGGCTTGGTTTTGGGGTCTGTTGGTCCTGATTCCCGTGGCCATCTGGTTGTGGCGGAGCTCCGCCAAGGCGGCGCGCGGACCCATCCACCGCTACGCCGATCCGCACCTGCTGCCGCATCTGACCGGCACCCGGGAGCTCAAGACCGCTGAGCGCTGGGGCCGCTTCCTGCGCTGGTCATTGCTCTGGACCCTCCTGATCGTTGCCATGGCCGGTCCCAGGTGGGATTACGAGGATATTCGCCTCTTTCACCCCGGAAACAACCTTCTGATCCTGCTCGATATTTCCCGTTCCATGCAGGCGGATGACGTAACGCCGAGCCGCCTTGGTCGTGCCCGGCAGGAGATTCAGGATCTGATCAAGGAGGATCGACAAGTACGCCTGGGCTTGATCGCTTTCGCCTCGGTGCCCCACGTCATCTCACCCATCACCGAGGATACCTACACGATTCTGAACGACCTTCCGGCCCTGTCCACTGATCTGACCAGACTCCAGGGAAGTCGGTTGGACGCGGCCTTGGATCGCGCCGAGAATCTACTCGCCGGCCTGCCGAAGGACAGTGCCCGCTCGATCCTGCTCATCTCGGACGGTGACTTCGACGAGCCGGATCTGATTCCGCACGTCGAGAAGCTGGCTGCCGAGGGCATTCGGCTCTACGTGCTCGGAGTCGGTACAAAGGAGGGCGCCCGGGTCCCGGCGCCGAAAGGAGGGTGGGTCCTCGACCGTTCCGGCGAGCCCGTGCGAACCGCTCTCAACGAAAAGTTGCTCGAAGAGCTGGCCCATGCCGGCGGAGGAACCTATCAGCTGGCCGACTACCGCGCTAGCGATACCCGGAAGATCCTCGAGGCAGCGGCGGTCAGGCGGCTGCCCCCGGAGGCAGGAGACGAGCGCACCCGCGTTTGGAACGATCGGTTCTATCTTCCACTTCTGGCCCTCGCCGCCCTGCTGGTACCCAACTTCCGCGGGCGAGCCCGGCTCCGCCCCAAGACATGAAAAAGATCGCGCTGATATCCTCCTTCGTGGCGACGCTGGCGCTCGCTGCCGGTGCACGCGCAAATCTGTTCCTGAACCAGGAGCAAGATGCCTACGAGAGATTCCTGGCTGGCGATTACAGTCAGGCGGCCGATGGCTTCGGGGACGAGTATCGGCGCGGCGTGGCCCTTTATAAAGCTGGACGCTTCCATGAGGCCGCGAACGCCTTCAGTCAGGTGGAACGCTCGTCCGTCAAGGAGGATGCCGAGTACAACTTGGGTAATGCCCGCTTCCAGCTCGGCGACTACACAGGGGCCGTGGCGGCTTACGAGAGGGTGCTGAGCACCGATCCGAGCAACGAAGACGCCCGGCACAACCTGTCTCTTGCCAGGGAAAGGCTCGCTCGCCTCGAGCAGGAGATGTACGAGAAGAAAAAGGAGGAGCAGAAAAAGGCGGAGGAGAAGCGCCGTAAGAAGGAAGAGGAAACGGGAGCGGAGAAAGAGCAGCAGAAGAAAGAGCAACAGAAGAAAGACCAGCAAGATCTCCAGCAGGAGCAGAAGCCGCAGGAGCAGGGGAAAGAGAAGAAGGAGCAACAGGAGCGGAAGGAAGAGAAGCCACAGGAGAAGAAGCAAGAGGAGGCGCAGAAGCAGCAACAGAAGGAGCAACAACAGCAGCAGAAGGAGCAGCAACAGCAGCAGAAGGAGCAGCAACAGCAGCAGAAGGAGCAGCAACAGCAGAAGGAGCAGCAGCAGCAGCAACAGCAGAAGGAGCAGCAGAAACAGGAGCAACAGCAAAAGGAAAAGAAGCAGGAACAGCAGCAACAGCAACAGCAACAGAAGCAGGAACAGCAAGAGCAAGAACAGCAGCAGGAACAGCAACAGCAGCAGGAACAGCAACAACAACAGTCTTCCGAGCAGCAAGGCGAGTCGGAGAAAGAATCCTCAGAAGGCAAACAGAGCGAAGAAAGCAAAGGGGGCGAGGGCGAGCAAAAGGAGGAGTCGGAGAAGTCCAAGGGCAAGGAGTCCGAGCAGAAGCGCGAGGGCAAATCCGAAACCGAGACCACCGAGCCCCAGGAAGGCCGCCAAGATAAGGAGCAGGAGTCCAAGGGCGAGGGCAAGCGTACCGAGGAGAAACAGAAGGCGGAGTCCGGGGAGAAAAAGAAGCAGGAAGAAGAGCAAAAGGGCGGTGAAGAGCAACGCGAGCCCAAGGAAAAGGAGACGGGCAAGGACCAGAAGAGCAAGCCCGAGGAGCAGGCCAGTGGGGAAAAGGAGAAGGAAACGACCGAGGAAAAGGCCGGCGGCAAAGAGCAGAAAGAGGATCAACCCGAAGAGAAGGGTGCCGATCAAGAGCACCGGAAAGAGGAAGGCAAGGGGGGCGAGAAGAAAAAGCCGGAGGAAGAGTCCGAGGGAGGCAAAGAGCAGAAGCCGGAGCAGCAGGAGGGAAAAGGTAAGGAAGAGCAGCGACCGGAGGAAGGCAAGGGCGAGGAGACGCCGACCGAAGAAAAGCCCAGCCAGGGCGGTGAAGAGGAAAAGCCGGGCGAGGGCAAGCACCCCAAGGAAGAAGAGAAGACACCTGGAAAGGCCGAGGAGAAGCAGCAGAAAAAGGCGGAGAAGACCGGCGAAAAGGGTGAGCAACCTCTTGAGGAGAAGACCGGTGGTCGCGGGGCTCAGCGTGAGAAGCAGCCGGCAGTGGTGCCTCCGGAGCAGATGCCGGAAAAGGGTGCGGCAGAAGCGGTCGACCGTTTCGATCAGCTCGGCCAGCAGCCCATGTCCGACCAGGAGCCGAATGCCGAGCAGGCCGCTGCAGCCGCGTTGGGCGGAATGCCTGTGATGGGCCCCGGTTTGGCCATCATGGAGCAGCGCCTGCAGCAGGTCGAAGGCGATCCTTCGCTGCTGATGCGCAACCAATTCATGCTCGAGGAGGTACAGCAGATGCGAGCGTCCGGCGGCCCGTTACGGGAGAGCAGACCTTGGTAGTCGAGAGCAGCAAGCCGGCCAGCCGCGAGGGGAGCGGGATCTCCGGCGCGCGGGACATCGCCTGAGCCTGCCTCCGGCAATCAGTGGCGCAAGCGCGAAGTTATGTATAAGCGAATTCTCAGCCTAGTTTGCGTCTCGGCGCTTACCCTGCTGGTGGTGGCCCAAGTACAGGCGTTTACCTTTTCTTTCCCCTTTCCGGGCTCGTCCGACCGCGACAACCGGCAGACACCGGGTTCCGGGCCCTGGCAATACCGGCCTCAGGGGCCCGGAAACGCGCGCGGCTACCCGCCTGCCACCCAGCCTCCACCGGCTGCCGCCACGGGTCAGATGCCGGCATACCAGCAACCCGGCTACCAGCAACAGCAACCTGCCTACCAGCAGCCAGGGCAGAGGTACGGACCCGGCTGGCCTGGTCAGTATCCGTCGCCATACGGTCAGCAGGCGCAGCGACAGGCCGGTAACCCCCCACGGTTGGAGCTGGAGCTCAGCGACCATCAGCCCTATGTCGAGGAGCACGTCCTGCTAGAGCTGCGTGTGGTCAGTGACGAGAACCTGGAAACCGCGACCCCGGAGCTGCCGAACAGCAACGACGTGCTGTTTCAGAAGATCGAAGGACCCAAGGCGAGCTCCCGGCGCGGTCCGCGGGGTGAACAGGAGATCGTCAACGAGTTCGTCTACACCCTTACGCCGCTGCGGGCGGGGAACATCGAAGTCCCACCGTTGCGCGTTACCGGTACTTCCTACGGAAGCGGGTACGGCTATGGCTACGGGCAGGGCCGTGGCCGGCGTTTCGAGGTGACCACCTCGGAGCCGATACAGCTGCAGGTACGTCCGGCAATGGCGTCGGTTCGGCCCTGGCTGCCGCTCCAGGCCCTGACCTTGAAGGCGACCCTCGATGGCGGCGAGGAGGTCGAGCAAGGGCGCCCGGTGACGCTGACCTTGGAGCTGGATGCCGAGGGTGCCACCGGGAGCCAGCTGCCGAGTCTGGAGTCGCTGCTCCAGTCCCCGGAATTTCGCGTCTACCGTGAGCAAACCCTGACTGAAAACCACCTCTCCCCGGACGGAAACCACCTCCAGGGTCGGCGCACGGAGTATTACACCCTCGTACCCCGTGCCAGCGGCAAGCTGCAGCTTCCGGAGATCCGTATCCCCTGGTGGAACGTCACCACCGGCACGCTGGAATATGCCGGCTTGCCGGTCCATACCCTCCAGGTGGATGGTGATTCCGGCACCTCGCCGTCGCGAGCCGCAAGCGGGCAAGAAAAGCTCAGCTGGTTCTGGCTTCCGCTGGCAGGAGTGATCCTTCTCTTGCTGGGCTATTGGGGTGGCGTCTGGTACAAGGGGCGTGTAACCGGTGAATCCGACGAGGAAGGTGCCGAGGCGGGCAGTGGACGAGGGATGCGCAAGCGTCTCGGCGCCGGTCTTGGCAGCCTGACGACGAGTCTGTCTGCGGGTGCAGCGGGGCTCGCAAGACGTATGAATCCGGCGCCGCTGTTGGCCCGCATCCAGCCGCGACTGAGCAAAGTCCTGCCGGCTTCGAGTAAGTTTCTGCGCTGCGTGCGCACGGCCAATCGGGAAGAAGATCCTGCGGCATGGGCAGAGCGCTTTCAGGACCTGACCTGCCGTCACTTGCAGTTCGACACCCAAGCCCCCCTGCCGGGCATCACCGGCAAGATCCTGGCCTTGCGCCCGGGTGCCGATCCGGAACAGCTCCGGAGCCTCATGCAGCAGCTCGACGGTGCCTTATACGGCAATCAGGATATCGATTTCAGGCGCTGGAAGAGGCAGTTCCGTAGCCAGATCGGCCGTCGGCGCGGCCTTACAGGCTCCAGCGGCAAGAGGCTTCGCCTGATTCGCGCCCGGCTGCCGGAGCTCAATCCCCAGGCGGGCTGAGGCGGCTCCAATCCGGAAATGAGCCTGAAGCAAGCTCTCAGGTCTCATAGGCCAGATTCGGCCCCAGCCAGCGCTCGACCTCAGCGACCGGCATGCCCTTGCGCTCGGCATAGTCCCTGATCTGCTCCCTGCCCAGCTTGCCGACCGCAAAATAACGGGCATCCGGGTGGGAGAAGTAGAGTCCGCTCACCGAGGCGGTTGGCACCATGGCCTTGGACTCGGTGAGCCAGATACCGGTCTGAGATTCCACGTCCAGCAGCTCCCACAGGGTGTCCTTCTCCGTGTGATCCGGACAGGCCGGATACCCGAGGGCGGGACGGATCCCCTGGTATCGCTCGGCGATCAGGTCCTCGTTGCGCAGGTCCTCATCGTCCGCATAGCCCCAATAGCGTCTGCGCACCCGCTCGTGGAGCATCTCGGCCAGGGCCTCGGCCAAACGGTCCGCCAGGGCCTTCAACATCAGGGCCGAGTAGTCGTCGTGGTCGGCCTCGAAGGCCGCGACCCGCTCGTCGATGCCGAGCCCGGCCGTGCAGGCGAAGGCACCCAGGTAGTCGGCGAGCCCAGATTGCACGGGCGCGATGAAGTCCGCCAGGCATTCATTGAACCTACCCTCGGGCTGGCGGCCCTGTTTGCGGAGGAAGTGGAGAGCGGCCCGGGGCTCGAACCGATCCTCGTCGGCGTAGACCAGGAGGTCGTCCCCTTCTGCGTTGGCCGGGAACAGGCCGATGATCGCGGCGGCCCGCAGCCATTTCTCCGCGATGACGCGCCGCAGCATGGTCTGCGCGTCGTCGAAGAGCTTGCGCGCCTCTTCGCCCTTTTTGGGATCATCCAGGATCCGCGGGTAGCGACCGCGAATCTCCCAGGCATGGAAGAAAAAGGTCCAGTCGATGTAGCGGGCGATCTCTGCCAGAGGGATATCTGCGAGGAGCTGGACGCCAGGCTGGACGGGGACGGGCGGGGCGTAGCTGGACCAATCGATGCTCGTTCGATTGGCTCGGGCCGCGTCCAGGGGGACCAGATCGCGGGCTTCGTCCTTGGCGGCGCGCCGCCCGCGCACCTGCGCGTACTCGGCACTGACTGAAGCGGCGAAGCCCTCGCGCTTCTCCCGGGAGAGCAGGCTCGCCGCCACGCCCACGGCCCGGGACGCGTCCGGCACATGGACCACGGGCTGCTCGAATTGGGGCTCGATCTTCACCGCCGTGTGGACCTTCGAGGTGGTGGCGCCCCCGATCAGCAGCGGGATGCGAAAGCCACGGCGCTGCAGCTTCTTGGCCACGTGGACCATCTCGTCCAGGGAGGGCGTGATGAGGCCGGACAGGCCGAGGATGTCGACCTGATTCGCCTCGGCGGCGTCGAGGATGTCGTCTGCCGGGACCATGACACCCAGGTCGATGACCTCGTAGTTGTTGCACTGGAGCACGACGCCGACGATGTTCTTGCCGATGTCGTGCACGTCGCCCTTGACCGTGGCCAGCAGGATCTTGCCGCGGCTCCCGACCGAGAGCTGCGCCTTTTCCGCCTCCAGGTAGGGCGTGAGGTAAGCGACGGCCTTTTTCATGACACGGGCGGACTTGACCACCTGGGGGAGGAACATCTTGCCAGCGCCGAACAGATCGCCGACCCGGTTCATGCCGGCCATCAAGGGGCCTTCGATCACATCCAACGTCTTCTCGACCTTGGCTCGAACCTCCTCCGTGTCCGCCTCGATGTGCTCGGTGATCCCCTTGACCAGGGCGTGCTCCAGGCGTTTCTCCACCGGCCAGGTCCGCCACTCCGGGTCCTCCTTGGGCTCGGCGGCGGTGCCGTCGCCCCGATACTTGGGCGCGAGCTCGACCAATCTTTCGGTGGCGTCCGGACGGCGATTCAGGATGACGTCCTCCACCGCTTCCCGCAGCTCGGCGGGGATGTCGTCGTAGACAGCGAGCTGGCCCGCGTTGACGATGCCCATATCCAGCCCCGCCGCGATGGCGTGGTACAGGAAGACGGCATGGATGGCCTCGCGCACCGGATTATTGCCGCGGAACGAGAAGGAGACGTTGGAGACACCGCCGGAGACCAGCGCATGGGGCAGATTCGCCTTGATCCAGCGCACCGCCTCGATGAAGTCCAGGCCGTAGCGATTGTGCTCCTCGATGCCGGTGGCCACCGTGAGGATGTTCGGGTCGAAGATGATGTCCTCCGGCGGCAGGCCGACCTCCTCGGTGAGGATGCGGTAGGCACGACCGCAGATCCGGATCCGACGTTCCAGATCGTCCGCCTGGCCCTGCTCGTCGAAGGCCATGACGATGACGGCGGCACCATAGCGTCGACACAGGCGGGCGTGCTCGATGAACCGCTCCTCCCCCTCCTTGAGGGAGATGGAGTTGACGATGGGCTTGCCCTGAACGCACTTCAGTCCCGCCTCGATGATCTCCCACTTGGAGGAGTCGATCATGAAGGGGACCTTGGCGATCTCCGGCTCCGTGGCCATGAGGTTGAGCAAGCGTCGCATAGCCGCCACCCCGTCCAGCATACCCTCGTCCATGTTGATGTCCACCACCTGGGCACCGTTCTCGACCTGGGCACGGCAGACGTCCAGGGCCTCCTCGTAGTTGTCCTCCAGGATCAGGCGCTTGAACTTGGCCGAGCCGGTGATGTTGGCCCGCTCCCCCACGTTGACGAAGTTGAGGCTGCGATCGATGTTCAGCGGCTCCAGCCCGGACAGGCGGCAGATGGGCTCCGGTCGCGGGGGGGTCCGGGGCGGTTTGCCCGCGACGGCCGCCGCGATGGCCGCGATGTGCTCCGGTGTCGTGCCGCAGCAGCCGCCGACGATATTGAGAAACCCGGAGTCGGCCCACTCGCCGATCTGGGTGGCCATTTCACCTGGACCCAGGTCGTACCCGCCGAGCTCGTTGGGCAGGCCGGCGTTGGGGTGCGCGCTGACGAAGCACTCGGCCACCCGGGACATCTCCTCCACGTACCGGCGCAGCATGTCCGGACCCAGGGCACAGTTGAGCCCGATGGAAAGGGGCTCGGCGTGGCGCAGGCTGTTGTAGAAGGCCTCGGTGGTCTGACCGGACAAGGTACGTCCGGATTGGTCCGTGATGGTCCCCGAGATCATCAGGGGCAGCGACAGGCCATCTTCCTCGAATACCTGCTCGCAGGCGAAGATGGCCGCCTTGGCGTTCAGGGTGTCGAAGACGGTCTCGATCAGCAGCAGGTCGGTTCCCCCCTCGATCAGGCCGCGGACAGCCTCCACATAGGCGGCCACCAGCTGGTCGAAGGAGATGTTGCGGAAGCCGGGATCATTGACCTCGGGCGAGATAGAGCAGGTGCGGTTGGTGGGCCCCAGCACACCGGCCACAAACCTGGGCCTATCTGTGGTCGCCAGCTCGTCCGCCGCCTCGCGGGCGAGGCGCGCCGCCGCCACGTTGATCTCGCCGGCCAGCTCCTGCATGCCGTAATCGGCCATGGAAATGCTGGTGGCATTGAAGCTGTTGGTCTCGAGGATATCTGCACCCGCCTCCAGGTACTGCCGGTGAATGTCCCGGATGATTCGGGGCCGGGTGAGGCACAGCAGGTCGTTGTTGCCCGCCAGTTCGGTCGGCCAATCGCCGTAACGCTCGCCCCGATAGTCCGCCTCCTGCAGCTTCAGGCGCTGGATCATGGTGCCCATGGCGCCGTCCAGGATCAGGATGCGCTCTTGCAGCAGAGCCTGGAGTGTCGCGTGAGCAGAGGACATTTTCGGAACCTTTGTGGATTTCGATTGATCAGGGGCGGACGGACACCATCCGTGGCATGGAACTTTTCATTATAGCGCCATGTGTTACCCTGCCGCTCCCTTCGCCGACCACTCCCGTATAATGACTCGTTCGCGAGCAAAGATTCAGAAGAGCATGAGGAGGTCCGTCATGGCAGAGCGTTTGATGGTGCTGCCGAGCAAATACGCCGCAAAGATCCGGTTGGTCAGGGTTCCCGAGGACATGTCGCAGCAGGAGGCCTATCGCTCCGTCACCGGTCTGGTGTCCGAGGTAGAGCGCACGGAAGAGGACCAGTGGTTGGACGAGGTTCTGGACCTGCTCGATGACCAGGGTTTCCAGGGCGTGGAATTCGAGCTGGGGCCGCCATTGGACTAGAGCTAAATTCCCGGGACGACATCCGTGCAGATCAAGCTGCTGAGCGTCGGTCGCCGGATGCCGGGATGGATCGATACCGGATTTCGCGAATACGTCAAGCGCCTTCCCTCGGAGTGTGCCCTGGAGCTGGTGGAGATCGAGCCTGGACATCGGGGGAAGGGTGCAAGCACGCAAGCGGCGCGCCGCATGGAAGGGGAGCGCATGCTTTCTTGCCTGCCGAAAGGGGTGCAGGTGATCGCGCTGGACGTGCGCGGCAGGAGTTGGAGCACCGAGCAGCTGGCGCAGCGGCTCGCCGGCTGGATGGCGGACGGCCGCGACCTCGCACTGCTGGTGGGTGGACCCGAGGGGCTGTCCGAGCCATGCGTGGAGCGGGCCGAGCAGCTCTGGTCCTTATCGCCCCTGACCTTTCCCCATCCCCTGGTGCGGGTCATCCTCGCGGAGCAGCTCTACCGGGCCTGGAGCATCCTGGCGGGGCACCCCTATCACCGCGCCTAAGACACCCGGCACTGGCCCGGCATGATCACTTGCTCGGGACCGATCCGAACCGGATGTCCCCGACGGCGCAGGTAAATTTCAGGATCTTACGGCGTCCAATGAAGAACCCATTGCTCATTCTCGCGTCCAAATCTCCCAGACGGCGAGCGCTCCTCGAGCAGATCGGCATCCCGTTCGACGTCGTCGACATCGATCTGGACGAGGCCAGGCGTCCGGGAGAGAGTCCCGAGAGCTACGTGCTGCGCTTGGCCCTGGACAAGGCGCGGACCGGCCGTGCCCACGTCGAATCGCGCCCCGGGCTCCCGGTCCTGGCGGTCGATACGGCCGTGGTGACCGGCGAGAGGATCCTGGGCAAACCGGCCAACCGTGCCGACGCAGCAGCCATGATGAGCTTGCTCGCCGGTCGCACCCATCGGGTGCTGAGCGGGATCGCCCTCGTGGGAGAGGGGGCGAGTGACGGGGAGCGGCAGGACTTGAGCATCAGCGAGGTCCGCTTCCGCACGGTGAGTGCACGGGAGGCGGATGCCTACTGGGACTCCGGCGAGCCTCACGACAAGGCCGGCGGTTACGCCATTCAGGGTCTGGGCGCCCTCTTCGTAGCCGATCTGAGGGGCAGCTATTCGGGCGTGATGGGGCTGCCCCTGTTCGAGACCGCACGCCTCCTGGCCGAGGCGGGCATCGATTGCCTGGGACGCCCGGTGCGGGCGTCGATCCGTAAGGAGTCAACAGCTTGAGCGAAGAAATCCTCGTCAACGTCACCCCGCCGGAGACCCGCGTCGCCGTGGTGGAGAACGGCGCCGTGCAGGAGATCATTATCGAGCGTACCGATCGCTGCGGGCTGGTCGGGAACGTCTACCACGGACGGATCTGCCGCGTCCTGCCGGGTATGCAGGCAGCCTTCGTGAATATCGGTCTGGAGCGCGCCGCGTTTCTGCACACCTCGGACATCGTCGGTACGGAGGGTGAGCCCCGCAGCGACCATATCGATAACGTGGTCGGCGAGGGGGATAAAATCACCGTCCAGGTCGTCAAGGACCCCCTGGGCACCAAGGGCGCCCGGCTTACCACCAACATCTCCATCCCGTCCCGCTACCTGGTCTTCATGCCGGCGCTGGGGACCACGGGCGTTTCCCAAAAGATCGAGGACGAGGAAGAGAGAAGACGCCTGCGGGACATCCTGCAGCGCTTCGTGGACTCGGAGGGGGTGGACGGGAGCTTCATTGCCCGAACGGCAGCCGAGGGCATCTCCGAGCAGGCCCTCGTCAAGGACATGGATTTCCTCGCCAAGCTGTGGCTCGGTATCGAGGAGCGCTGCCGATCCGCCTCCGATATCGGCATGATCCACGATGACCTCCCCCTGGCACTGCGCGCCCTCCGCGACCAAGTGGGACCGGAGGTGGAGCGGGTCCGCATCGATGATCGATCCACCTTCGAGCGGGCGCGCACCTTTGCCGAAAGATACATCCCGGACATCCTGTCGCGCGTCGAGCACTACCAGGGGGAGCGCCCCCTCTTTGATCTCTACGGGGTGGAAGACGAGATCCAAAAGGCCCTGGAGCGCAAGGTGCAGCTCAAGTCCGGCGGCCACCTGATCATCGATCAGACCGAGGCCATGACCACGATCGACGTGAATACCGGCGCCTTCGTGGGTCACCGCAACCTGGAAGAGACCATCTTCAAGACCAACCTGGAGGCGGCCCAGGCGATCTGCCGCCAGCTGCGGCTGCGCAATCTCGGCGGCATCATCATCATCGATTTCATCGACATGTGCGACGATGAGCACAAGCGCCAAGTGCTGCGCGCCCTCGAAAAGTGCCTGGCCAGGGACCACGCCAAGACCCACATCAGCGAGGTGTCCTCCCTGGGCCTGGTGGAAATGACCCGCAAGCGTACACGCGAGTCCCTTGAGCACATCCTGTGTGAGCCCTGCACCTGCTGCGACGGACGGGGAACACTGAAGACCGCCGAGACCACCTGCTACGAGATCTTCCGCGAGATCCTGCGCGAGGCGCGCCAATTCGACGTGGAGACCCTGCTGGTGCTGGCCTCCCAGGAGGTGATCGACCGTCTGCTGGACCAGGAATCCGGACACCTGGCGGAGCTCGAGGAGCTCACCGGTAAGCCCATTCGGCTTCAGGCCGAGGCGCTCTATACTCAGGAGCAGTACGATGTGGTTCTGATCTAGGGATCATGGAATCGAGCGGTCCCGAGCAGCCACCTTCGCTTTCCATGTCCCTTTCCCCGACCCGGGATCTTCGAAGGGAAGAGTAGGAGCAGGTACAGCAGGGTTTCCGGCGTAACCAATTACCACTGACAACATATCACTACCCAATTCTCCCTTCTCCCTCCAATGTTCCACCTCTTCAAGTCCGCCGCATCCAGGGCCGTCACCTTCGGCTTGATCGGCGTCCTGGCTCTCGGGGCTCTGATCGGAGGGCTTCGCCTCGTTCTGCCCTTTGCGGACCTGTTCCGATCCGAGCTGGAGGGGGCCTTGTCCGAGGCCATCGGCCTGCAGGTGCGGATCGGGCGCTTCGGGTTGGGGCTGGCTGGTCTGGAGCCGCGGCTGACAATCGAGAATGCCGAGCTGCTGGCCCCCGACAGCGGTCGTCCACTGTTTGCTTTGAAGGCGCTGCAAGTGGACCTGAATCCGACCGCTAGCCTGCGGGAGCTGGCCCCGGAGATCGATTCGATCACCCTGGTCGGCGCGGAGTTGGTCCTGCAGCGGCTCCGGGACGGGACGATCGCCTTGTCCGGTCTGGAGGGGTTGCAAGCCGTACATACCGGGGTACGGACCTTTTTCCTGGGCAACGGACGCTTTCAGCTGGAGGACAGCGACCTCTACTGGGTGGATGAGAAAATCGGAGCCCCGGCGCTTCATCTGACCGATGTGCGAGTCGTTTTCGACAACAGCGAGCACAAGCACAGGCTCGCGGCCCTCGCGCGGCTTTTTGGTAATCGGAGCACCGAGCTGCGGCTGGTGGGCGACCTGCTCGGGGCGCCGGCTCGACCGGCGGACTGGGGTGGCGACATCTATCTTCACTTACAGGGCGGGGGCCTAGGGACGGTCCTGGAGGGTCGCCTCCCGCCGGGCCTGCACCTGGGAAGCGACTCGGTGGATCTGGAGAGCTGGACCCGACTGGAAGGTGGACGCTTAGAACAATCGCTGAATCGCATAGCGGCAAAGGGGCTGAGCATCCGGGGCGCGTCCGGCGACGGAGGCATCGTCCCCATGAGATTCGACCGGCTCGAAGGTCTTCTCCAATGGCGGCGACTCGGAGAGGACCGGGGCGACAGCTGTCGGTTCCTGATAGGCGACTTGGCCCTTGACCTTCCGCGCCTGTTTCCGACGCCGATCGAGCTCGACGCGGCCGCCGGCGAGATCCTCTGGCACCGGTATGATCAAGGCGTACTGGAAGTTCGGACAGAGGGGATAACCGTGGCCAACGCCGATATCGCCACCCGCTCGCGTTTCTCCATCCGGATACCCGGGGGCGGCGGTAGTCCCTTCCTTGACCTGCAGACGGATTTCCGCGACGTCCAGGCCACCTCCGTGCGCCGCTATATCCCGTCGAGGCGGCTCAGGGAAAAGCTGGCCACATGGCTCGACCGCGCCTTCGCCGCGGGAAGGATTCCCTCCGGAGCCCTCTTTTTTCACGGAACGATTGCGGATTTCCCCTTCGATGAGGGTCAAGGCCGTTTCGAGGTGCGATTCGACGTAGAGAACGCCACACTGGATTACCACCGAGACTGGCCCCCCATCGAGAAGATCGACGCCTCGGTGAGATTCGAGAACCGCAAGATGGAGATTTTCGCCTCGAAGGGAAGGTTCCTGGACAGCGCGATCTCCGGTGTCCGGGTCGCTATACCTGACCTGAGCAAGGCCGATGCCCTGGAGGTTCGGGGCAAGGCAGAAGGCCCCTTCGCGGATGACCTGCGGGTGCTCGGCGAAACTCCCTTGCGCAAGAGGCTCGGCGGTATCGCACGGGCCTTCGTGGCGAAGGGCGTCTCGGATCTCGATTTGGACATGTCCATCCCGCTCCGTCACAAGGGGCAAGAGGTCCCATTGCGGCTAAATGGAGAGATCAGCTGGCCCGGACCGGCGTCGCTCGCCATCCCGGATCAGGACATCGAGCTCACGGCCCTCGGCGGCCGGCTCCGCTTCACCGAAGACGGCTTGGCGGCAGACTCCATCGAAGCCGGGCTCTGGGATGTGCCTGTTCGCCTGCACCTGGAAAACCGCAAGCCTAAGGGGGGATCGACCCGTATCCGGGCGGATGGCACCTTTCCGGTCCCCGTGCTGGCCCGGCAATTCCCCTCTTCCACCTGGAAGACACTCGGGGGCCGGGCTCGGCTCGAGCTGCGCCTGGACATCGGCGGCGCGGACATGGGCAAGGCCATGCCGCCGATCGACTTCGAGCTCACCTCCGACCTGGACGGCCTTGCCGTCGAGCTGCCGCAGCCCCTGGGCAAGCCGGGAAACGGCAACCGGCAGTTGAAGCTCTCCGGACGCCTGGTACCGGGGGAAGCGCCGAGCATCCGGGGCAGCTATGGTGATCTCGGCCTCCACCTGGGGCTGAAGCGGGAAGGTCACGAGCTGCGACTCGCCCGCGGGGCCTTCGATCTGGGCGGTGCACCGCCGCCTCTGCCCAAGGGCGAAGGACTCTACCTGCAGGGCTCCGTCTCCGCCCTGGACCTGCAGGACTGGCTGGACTGGTGGGAAAAGGAGAAGAGCCCCGCCGAAGGCGGTTCCGGAAGGGGCATGGCCCTGCGCTCGGCAGACCTGCAGATTGGGCGGCTCCGGCTGTCCGACACCGCCCTCGACGACGTGCACCTCGCTCTCGACAACCAGGGCGATCGGTGGGACGCGACTATTCGGGCACGCGACCTGGACGGCGAGATCAGGATTCCGAGCAGACTCCGCCGTGAGCCCATCGAAGCCGTGCTGGAACGGCTGGATCTGAAGGGTCTGCTGGAAGCGCAAGGTGGGAAAGGTCAGGCCCGCACCCATGCCCGGGTAGTGGGTCCTCGCCAGGCCGATGCCCTGGACCTGAAGGTCGAGCGGCTGCTGTGGGGGAAGAATCTCCTGGGGAGCCTGACCATCCGCTCCCGGGCCGTGCCGAATGGCTTGGATTTTACGGAGCTGGCCCTGTCGGGTCCGGTGATGTCGATCCAGGGGCGGGGAAGCTGGCTGCAGACGAAGGCGGGCCCCCGCTCGGAGCTGACGCTCACTGCCAAGGGCTCGGATCTGGGCGAGTTCCTTCGCAGACTGGAGTACAAGAGCCTGATCTACAAGGCACCTGCGGACATCGCGCTGGACCTGGCGTGGCCCGGCGGGCCGACGGCCCCCTCGCTGGCGAAGCTGTCCGGGCGGATCGGCCTGGAGGTGGGAGCCGGGAGCCTGCTGGAGGTGGAGCCGGGTGTGGGGCGAGTGCTCGGCATCCTCAACCTCGAGGCCCTGCAGCGGCGCCTGACCCTGGACTTCAGCGACCTCTACGGCCGCGGCTTCGCATTCGAAAAGATCACCGGGGAGCTGAAAATCCGAAAGGGGAAGGCGGTTATCGAGAAGCTGGATATCGATGGACCTTCCTCCGACATCAAAATTACCGGGAGCACGGATCTGGCCGATGGAGAGCTCGACCAGGTCGTGACCGTGACACCGCGCCTCGGCACAGGCGTGGCCATCGCCGGTGCGGTGGCGGGCGGACCCCTGGTCGGGGCGGCAGTCCTCCTTGCCGACCGGGTCTCCGGGGGAGGGGTCGACAAGCTGGGCCGTCACCAGTATCTGGTTACCGGCCCCTGGGCGGAGCCCCGGATTCGGTCTACCGGGTGGAGCGCCGACCAGCGGGCGGCCTCGGCGTCCGGGCATTTCCTGAACGACGCCGGGAACACCGGTCCGAAGGTCCCGAGTGAGCCCGAGCCCGGGCACACGGAAGGCAAGATGCCCATGGAGAAGCGGGCCGAGGACCGGAGGAGCGAGTCGCCCGTGTCCAGCAACAACACAAGTCCAAATCTCTTTCTGGAAAACTATTGACCCATGGTATCTCGTGTGTCCGCCCTGTCGACGTCCCTCGCCTGCGAATCGCAGACCGGTCCGGTACTGAGCTCGGACCCCGTTCCGCTCCCCTTTCATCCCCTGCCCGTGTCCCGATGAGCAAACCGAGCCGCAGCTCGAGCCCGCGAGTCGCCGCCGTGCAGATGGTGACGGGCACCGACCCGAGCGCCAACCTGCTGCAGGCGGAGCAGCTGATCCGGGAGGCCGCGGAGGACGGTGCCGATCTGGTGGTCCTGCCGGAGAGCTTCGCCTTCATGGGAAGGCGGGATCGGGATCTGCTCGAACTGCGGGAGCGCGACGGCGAGGGTCGGCTGCAGGGGTTCCTCTCCGATGTCGCCAAGCGCTACGGGCTGTGGCTGATCGGCGGCACCATACCCCTCGATGCCTGCGACGGAGAGCGGGTACGGGCCGCCTGTCTGGTCTTCGACGAGCATGGGGAACGGGTTGTTCGCTACGACAAGATCCACCTGTTCGACGTGGCGGTCCCCGGCTCGGACGAGAGCTACAGGGAATCGGCCACCATCGAGCCGGGAGAGGAGATCGTCGTCATCGACAGCCCTTTCGGACGGCTCGGCCTTGCGGTTTGCTACGACCTGCGCTTCCCGGAGATGTTTCGGCGGATGCTCGACCGCGGGTTGGAGCTGCTTGCCGTGCCCGCGGCCTTCACGGCCACCACCGGCAAGGCCCACTGGGAAGTCCTGGTCCGGAGCCGGGCCATCGAGAATATGACCTATCTGATCGCCGCCGGCCAGGGGGGCCGCCACGCCAACGGCCGCGAGACCTTCGGCCACAGTATGATCGTCGATCCCTGGGGCTCGGTGCTCGTCCAGGCGCCGTGCGGAGAGGCCGGCATCTGCTGCGCATTGGACAAGGATTTCCAGGCATCCCTGCGGCGGGATTTTCCCGTCCTGGAGCATCGCAGTTTGAAATCGGGGTGAAGCGACTTCAAATTTCGACAATCGAGCTGTCAGGACCGAGGACCCTATCCGCCGGGCGCAATCCCCTCGGACCACCCCACCTGACCCCCAGCAGCAGAAGCACCAAGCCATGACCGACCCCATCGATATCGCCCGCAACAGCATCCTGGCGCCCGTCGGGCTGGAGAGCAGGGACATCGACCGTCTCCTCGGACAGCTCAGCAGCCCGAGCATCGATGCCGCCGACATCTACTTCCAGTCCAGCCGTCTGCAATCCTGGGTCCTGGAGGACGGCATCATCAAGGAGGGCAATTACAACATCGAGCAGGGTGCGGGCGTGCGCGCCATCAGCGGCGAAAAGACGGGTTTTGCCTACTCGGACGAGCTCGAGCTTCCCGCCCTCCTTCAGGCCACCCAGGCAGCCCGGGCCATCGCCCGAGGCGGCGCCGACGGCCGGATCCAGGTGTCGGGAGCCCCCGTCGGACGCCGCCTGTACGAGCCACTGAGCCCGGTGACCAGCCTGCCGGAGGAGGAGAAGATCGCGCTGCTCCAGCGGGTGGACCGGATCGCCCGGGACCAGGACCCGCGCGTCAAGCAAGTCATTACCAGCCTGGTGGCGGTCCACGACGTGGTGCTGGTCGTCGCCGACGACGGCACTCTGACGGCCGATGTCCGGCCTCTGGTGCGTCTGAATGTCTCCGTCATCGCCGAGGACGGGGACCGGCGCGAGCAGGGTGCCAGCGGCGGTGGTGCCCGTCAGGGTCTGGGTTACTTTCTGGAGGCCGAGCGCTTTGCCGAGTACGCCCGGGAGGCGGTCCGCATCGCCCTGGTCAACCTGGAGGCCTGTGAGGCCCCCGCGGGTACCATGACCGTGGTGCTCGGACCCGGCTGGCCCGGTGTCCTGCTGCACGAGGCGGTAGGCCACGGCCTGGAAGGCGACTTCAACCGCAAGGGGACGTCCGTCTTCTCCGGACGTTTGGGCGAGCGGGTTGCCGCCGCCGGCGTCACGGTAGTGGACGACGGAACCCTGCCCGGACGCCGGGGCTCGCTGAACATGGATGACGAGGGAACACCGACGCAGAGCACGGTCCTGATCGACGACGGTGTGCTCCGCGGTTACATGCAGGACAAGCTGAATGCCCGCTTGATGGGCATGGCCCCGACGGGCAACGGCCGGCGCGAGTCATACGCCCGCCTGCCCATGCCCCGCATGACCAACACTTACATGCTCGCCGGGGACCGGGACCCGCAGGAGATCATCGCCTCGGTGGACAGGGGGCTCTACGCGGTAAACTTCGGCGGCGGGCAGGTGGACATCACCTCCGGCAAGTTCGTCTTCTCCGCCAGCGAGGCCTATCTGATCGAAAAGGGAAGGATCGGCGCCCCGGTCAAGGGCGCCACCCTGATCGGCAATGGTCCGGAGGTGCTTACCCGGGTGAGCATGGTGGGCAACGACCTGAAGCTCGACCATGGCGTAGGCACCTGCGGCAAGGAGGGCCAGAGCGTGCCGGTGGGGGTCGGACAGCCGACTCTGCGCGTCGAGGCCCTGACCGTCGGCGGCACGAGCGCATAGAGCACAGAGAATCAAGGTGACAGAAATCGATCCCAACGACAACGGCGAGCGCCAGGCGCACCTGGAGCAGATCGTCCAGGACCTGCTCGCGGAGGCCAAGCGCCAAGGTGCTACCGCCGCCGAGGCGGCCGCCACCACCAACAGGGGCCTGGAGGTCAGCGTCCGACTGGGCGAGGTGGAGACCGTCGAGCACACCCGGGACAGCGGCCTGGGGATTACCCTCTATCTGGGCCGGCACAAGGGCTCCGCCAGCACCTCCGATCTCAGCCCGGCGGCCGTGCGCGATGCGGTCTCCGCCGCCCGTGCCATCGCGTCCCACACCCAGGAGGATCCCTATGCCGGACTGGCGGACCCGGAGCGCATGGCCGCCGAAGTACCGGATCTGGACCTCTACCATCCCTGGCCGCTCCAGGTCGAGGACGCCGTCGGCCTGGCGCTCGAATGCGAGGATGCCGCCCGGGCTACGGATCGGCGCATCGTCAACTCGGAAGGTGCCTCGGTCAGCTCGCACACCGGGATTCACGTGTACGGCAACAGCCACGGTTTCATTGGTGGGTATCCCAGCTCCCGTCACGGCCTGAGCTGCGCGGTTGTTGGCCAGGAAGGGGAAAGCATGCAGCGCGACTACTGGTGGAGCGCCGCCCGTTCTCCGCAGGACCTGGATCCCGCCGAGGCGGTGGGCCGGCGCGCGGGGGAGCGCACCCTTGCGCGCCTGGGGGCGCGGCAGATATCCACGCGTCAGTCCCCGGTTCTGTTCAGCGCCCAGGTCGCGGCCGGACTCATGCGGCATCTGGTGAGCGCTATCACCGGCGCCAGCCTCTATCGCCGCTCGAGCTTCCTCCTCGATCACATGGGGCGTCGGATCTTTCCGGACTTCGTGCGCATCCGCGAGGACCCCCTGGCGACCCGTGGCCTGGCGAGCGCCCCCTTCGACGGTGACGGCGTAGCCACCGCGCCCAAGGACTTGGTCACCGGCGGTGTCCTTTGCAGCTACCTGCTCGACGCCTACTCGGCCCGCCGCCTGGGGATGGAGACCACCGGAAACGCCGGGGGCGTCCGCAACCTGCGCATCGAGATGGGGGAGATGGATCGGGACGCGCTGATCCGGGAGATGGACACGGGTCTGCTCGTCACCGAGCTCATGGGTCACGGCATCAACCCGGTCACCGGAGACTACTCGCGGGGTGCCGCCGGCTTCTGGGTGGAGAATGGACAGATCCGCCACCCGGTCGAGGAGATCACCATTGCCGGCAACCTCAGGCGCATGTTCCAGGGTCTGGTAGCCGTGGGACGGGATTGCGACTTCCCAGGCAGCACCCGTACCGGCTCCTGGCTCATCGAGGAAATGACCATCGCCGGGCAGTAGCAGGCCGGCAACGGGCCATTGCTGCGATGCAAAAAACCCTTCTCATCTGATAAGATTCGATGACGTCGGGTTATTCGAAGGGCTTCAGCCCCTCTTCGGGCAGGGCTGCTTTCCGGCTCTGGGGCTTGCCAAGCAGGTCCGAGCCTTCTAATTTTCAACAAGCAGTCGAGAACAGGATTGTGCCACCCGAGCACCGGCATTTTCCTTGCCTCGTCAAGAAGAATCGCCTATTTTCAGCTTGCCGTCCCTGGAGGTTATTCCGCCATGCCGATCTTTTCCGAGCTGCACGAGCAAAATCACAAGATCACGGAGCTGTCCAACGTATTCCTCTACCTCATCCAGGACCGTTCCATGTGCGACACCGAGTGCGCCCGCAATGTTTTCTTCGACTACAAGGAACGTGTGAAGGGGCACATCGAGCTGGTGGACCAGAAGCTGTGTGGCAAGCTCATCTCCTTCCCGGAGCAAAAGGTCAAGAACACCGCGGACCGCTTCCTCTCCGGGTCATCGGAGATCAAGAAGATCTTCTCCGACTACCTCAAGGAATGGTGCTCGGAAAAAGACAGGACGCTGACCATCCGCGATCATGACAAGTTCGTCGCAGAGACGCAGCAGATGTTTGCCCTGGTGTTGGATCGGATCCAGCGCGAGACCGAGCACCTCTACCCGCTCATGCGCAAGCTCGAGCGCAGCGGCAAGCTGGCGGCTTGAGATCGGCTCCCTTTCTCCGTAACCCGTGTCACGACGGGTGTGGGGCGCTTCTGCCCTATTCTCGGCATGCCTTTTCGTCCTGCTGGTCATTGGCTTGGACAGCATCTTGCGAATGCCGGGCAAATCCCACTCCGGCCCCTTGCCGCCACTGACCAACCAGGAGCGGCTCTTGCGCGGGCGCCTCGAGGGGCACGTCCGGATGCTGGCGGGGACGATCGGCGAGCGCAACCTCTGGCACTATCCCGCCTTGTCGGCTGCGGCAGACTACATCGAGCAGACCTTTGCCCGGCAGGGTTATCGGCCCGAGAGCGAATCCTTCGCGAGCCGCGGCAAGAGCGTGCGCAACATCGTCGCGGAGAAGCCAGGACACATCGGCGCCGAGGCGATCCTTCTCGTGGGCGCGCACTACGACACGGTGCTCGGCAGCCCGGGTGCGAACGACAACGGGTCCGGGGTGGCGGCCCTCCTCGAGCTTGCACGTCTCTTTGCCGACAGTGAGCCGGATTGCACCCTGCGCTTCGTGGCCTTCGTCAACGAGGAGTCGCCGTTCAGCCGTTCCCACGAGATGGGCAGTCTCGTCAACGCCCGCGCCGCCCGAGCCCGCGGTGACCGGATCGCTGCCATGCTTTCCTTGGAGACCATCGGATATTACTCGGAGCGTCCGAACAGCCAGCACTACCCTTTTCCCCTGAGCTACTTGTACCCGAGGACTGCCGATTTCATCGGCTTCGTGGGAAATCTCGGATCTCGGACCCTGGTGCGCGACGCCTTGCGCGCCTTCCGCCGGCACGCGGAATTTCCCTCTGAGGGAGCGTCCGTGCCGGCCTGGATCCGAGGTGTGGGTTGGTCCGATCATTGGTCATTCTGGCAGGCGGGCTATCCGGCGATCATGGTTACGGATACGGCCTTCTTTCGCTACGCCCACTATCACGGGGCCAGCGACACGCCGGACAAGCTCGACTACGGGCGCATGGCCCGGGTGGTCGCAGGATTGGCTGGCGTGGTCAGGGACTTGGTCGCAGCCTCACGGAGGGGACACCACCGGCCCGGCGGCGGCTCGCTGAGCGAGCCGAAGGCAGATTCAGCCAAGGATCTCGGAATCGCGGGCTCGGCAGAAAGCCGGTTGCCGCAACGACCTCATAATCCCTCCTTGAGACTGGCGTCGATGAAGGGATCGAGGTTGCCGTCCAGCACCGATTGGGTATTGCCGATCTCTAGGTTGGTGCGCAGGTCCTTGATCCGCGACTGATCGAGCACATAGGATCGGATCTGGCTGCCCCAGCCGATATCCGCCTTGGTATCCTCCACCGCCTGCTGGTCGGCGCGGCGCTTGTGCATCTCCATCTCGTAGAGCTTGGCCTTGAGCTGCTTCATGGCGGTGGCCTTGTTCTTGTGCTGGCTGCGGTCGTTCTGGCACTGGACCACGATTCCGGTGGGATTGTGGGTGATGCGCACCGCCGATTCGGTGCGGTTCACGTGCTGCCCACCGGCACCGCTGGCGCGGTAGACGTCGATGCGCAGGTCCGCCGGATTGATCTCCACGTCCACATCGTCGTCCACCTCCGGGGCAACGAATACGGCCGCGAAAGAGGTATGACGGCGGTTTCCCGAATCGAAGGGCGACTTGCGCACCAGGCGGTGGACACCGATCTCGGTGCGCAGCCAGCCGAAGGCATGGTCACCGTCGACCTTGACGGTCGCGCTCTTGATGCCGGCTACCTCCCCGGGGGAGACCTCGATCAGCTCGGTCTTGAAGCCGCGTCGCTCGCCCCAGCGCAGGTACATGCGCAGGAGCATCTCGGCCCAGTCCTGGGCCTCGGTTCCTCCCGAGCCCGACTGGATATCCAGGAAGGCGTTCTTGGCATCCATTTCTCCCGAGAACATGCGGCGAAACTCCAGCTCGCCGACCCGACGCTCGTAGTCCGCCAAGTCCGAGGTCACGGCGTCTATGGTCTTCGCGTCCTCCTCCTCCACGGCCATCGCCAGCAGGTCGGAGGCGTCGGCAAGACCGGCGCTCAGCTCGTCGAGACCTATCACCACCGCCTCCAGGGCGGCGCGCTCCTTGCCCAGGGCCTGGGCGCGCTCGGGATTGCTCCAGAGGTCCGGCTCCTCGAGCTCGCGCAGGACCTCCATCAGGCGATCCTTTTTGTCCGCGTAGTCAAAGATACCCCCTGAGGGACTGAGCACGCCCCTCGAGGTCGCCGATCCTCGAGACGATGGGATTAATGTCCTGCATAGCAACCTCCAATCCGGAAAGGGCAGTATCCTAATCGAAAGCCCGGACGGGGTGGAAGATCGATCGTCTGGCGGCACCGGAGCCCGGATCACGAAACATCCCGGTTGGTTGTCTATACTTGGAGATGTCAGCCGATCAAAAGCATCCGACCCTGCTCATGGCACGCCTTCCCCGTTATGTTCTTCCGGGTTATCCCCAGCATGTAATCCAGCGTGGCAACAATCGCCAACAGATTTTGTACGACGCGGAGGATTGGTGGTTTCTGTGGGAAAAGCTCGCGGCAGCAACGGAAAAGTTCCGTTGCGATCTTCACGCGTACGTGTTGATGCCGACCCACTTCCACCTGGTGGTCACACCTTGGCAGGACGACGGCGTCGGAAAGCTGATGCAGTACGTGGGGCGCTACTACGTTCAATACTTCAATCAGCGTTATGAGCACACCGGGACCCTCTGGGAAGGCCGCTACCGCGCAACCCTGCTCGATCCCGCGACCTTCCTCCTTCCCTGCAGCCGTTACGTCGAGCTCAACCCCGTCCGTGCAGGATACACGGACAACGCGGGAGACTACGATTGGTCGAGCTATGGATTCAACGCCGAGGGGCGTGATGACGCTCTGGTCACGCCGCATCCGGAATACGAAAAGCTCGGCAGATCGCCGAAGACGCGGCAGAACGCCTACCGCAAGGGTTTCTCCCGGCCCATCGATGATGAAATGCTGGCCCGTATCCGGGATGCCACCAACAAGGCTTGGTTGCTGGGCAGCGAGGCCTTTTGCCGCGAGATCGAAGGGAGTCTCAACCGACGGGCCACCCCGAATCCCCGGGGCGGCGATCGACGCTCCGCCGCCTACCGCAGGGCCCGAGCACAGCACCAGTGAGGGGTAACCGGCCCAGAATCCGCCATCCGCGCGAATCGGAGGAGTCCTGGACGGATGAGCGCTGCTACATTCTGGAAACCTGGAACCACCCCGACGACGAGGCGGTCTCGATCGCCAGGGCACGCGTGGAGCCCGGCGTCGCGACCAGACTTCATCGACTACGGGGGATCACAGAACGCTATATCATCATCTCAGGGCAGGGTCGGGTAGAGGTAGGAGCTGCCTCACCGACCCTCGTCGCGCCCGGGGATATGGTCTATATTCCCCCCGGATGCCCACAGCGCATTCTCAATCCGGGCGAAACGGACCTGGTCTTCCTCGCTGTGTGCAGCCCCCGCTTCGTTCCGCAAGCCTACGAAGATATCGAGCCATCACACATGTCGAGCATTCACATCGAGAGGACTCACGATTTGGGTCTGGAAAGCGCCCGGGCACAGGTCGAGGAGCTCGCGCAATCGCTCCGGGACGAGCTGCAGGCGGAATACGAGTGGAACGGCGACCAGCTCGTGTTCGAGCGCCCCGGGGCCTCGGGCACTATCGATGTCGGAGCCGATCGCATCGATGTGCACATCGAGCTCGGATGGACCCTCATGCTGGTCAGCGACATGATCGAAGAGAGCATCAACCGGCGGCTGGATGCCGCTCTGAGCTGACCTCGAGCCCGGATTGGCGCCCGGACTTCAGCTCCGTCGGCATCCCCTCACCCTTACCCTCGGACGCGAGGCGGAGTCTGCCGCGGATGGACTCCGTACGGCCGATCTCCTTGCCCAGTAAATAGCCCAAGGCAAACAGCCCGGCACCGATGAAGATTCGTACGCTCATAGCCGCGACCTCTTCCGCGGGGTGACTACTCTATTTCCCGCTCGTTGCTTGCGGAGCTTCTTTCTGTTCCGCCGGTGCAGCACTTGATGCCCCGGCGGGTTGTTTCGGCTTGCTGTCGACGATCCCTTCCAGCTCGACATCGAAGATCAGGGTGCTGTTCGGCCCGATCCTGGCCCCGCTCCCCCGCTTTCCGTACGCCAGCTTGGACGGGATGAACAGCTTGTAGGTACTGCCCACGGGCATCAGCTGCAACGCCTCGGTCCAACCGGGAATCACGCCCTTGACGCGAAAGGTCGCGGGCTTCCCCCTCTTATAAGAGCTGTCGAACTCGGTGCCGTCGAGGAGCGTTCCTCTGTACTGGACAGTCACCTTGTCAGTGGCCTTTGGCTTCGGCCCGGTTCCTTCTTTGATGACCTGGTATTGCAAGCCGGAGTCCGTGGTCATCACCCCCTCCTTCTTTCCATTCTCGGCCAGGAATGCCTCACCCTCCGCCAGGTTCTTTGCGGCCGCCGCCTTGCGTTCTTCGAGCCGCTTCTTGCGCTTTTCCATGACAAAATCCCTGGTTGCCTTGCTGGCTTGCTGCGGCGTCAGCAAGGTCTCGCCTCCTTGCAACGTCGTTTTCACCGCATCCATGAATGTAGGTAAATCCACTTCGGCGCCGAAGCGCTTCAGCGACCTCCCGACATCCATGCCCAGTGCATAGCTCAATTCTTCGGCAGGTGTCTTCAGCTTCTTTTCTTCGACGGCTTGCTCCTGAGCCGACACAGACGACGCAAAGAAGCAAACGAGCAAGGAAATGGCGGTGTGGCGAATGAGACGTTGCATTGTTATTTCCTGATCTTTATCGAATTTTTACGTTGAAAGATCCAGCTTCCGGATATGTGCAGACGCGGTGGGAATGGTAGTCGCATTGCAGGTGCCGGGCAAGGTGACGAGGCACTCGAAATGGATGAACGACGGATACGACAAGTACCCTGGCTACGGGTTCCGTTGTTTTCGTCGCCTCGAGCATCTGTGCGCCTACCTGCATAGAGCATAGAGCGGTGGTTGGCAGCTCACGACCTCAGCCCGACTCGCATCCACATCGCCCCCCTGGCACAATGCCTCGAGGCCAAGCACCGGATCGAAAACCATGAGCCATTACATCGGAATTCTCACCTCGGGCGGTGACAGCCCCGGACTCAACGCGGCCATCCGCGGTGTGGGAAAGGCAGCCCTGGGAAAGTACGGGATGGAGGTGATCGGATTCAGGGACGGATTCCGCGGGCTGGCGGAGAACCGCTCCATGCGTCTCGATGGCAGCTCGCTGGCCGGGATCCTCACGGTCGGCGGCACCATCCTGGGCACCAGCCGGGAAAAGCCTCACCGGATGCTGGTCGGTGGAAGGGAGCAGGACATGACCGACGCCATCGCGGAAAACTTCAAGGCCAATCACTTGGATGCCCTGGTCTGCCTCGGTGGCGGGGGGACCCAGAAGAATGCCCTACGCCTCAGTGAGAGGGGGCTGGACGTTATCACCCTGCCCAAGACCATCGACAACGACGTGTTCGGTACGGACGTCACCTTCGGCTTCGACACGGCCCTGGGCATTGCCACTGAAGCGATCGACCGGCTCCACAGTACGGCCCACAGCCATCACCGAATCATCCTGGTGGAGATCATGGGCCACCGGGTGGGCTGGCTGGCTCTGGCCGCTGGAATCGCGGGAGGGGCGGACGTGGTCCTGATCCCGGAGATCCCCTATGACGTGGAGCTGGTGGCCGAAGCGATCCGCGGACGCGTCCGCTCCGGGCGCAAATTCAGCATCGTCGCCGTGGCGGAGGGCGCCATGTCGAAGGAGGAAGCCGCGGCGATGCTCGACGCTCAGGAGCGCAAGGTCAAGGCCGGTGACAAGGAAGAGAAGCAGCGTGCCAAAGAGCGCATCAAGGCGATCGAGAGCGGGCGTATCAACCACACCCTCGATCTGGCCCGCCAGTTGGAGACGCTCACGGGGCTGGAATCCCGGATCACCATCCTCGGCCACCTCCAGCGCGGAGGTACCCCCTCCGCGACGGACCGCCTGCTGGCAACCCGTCTCGGGAGCGCCTGTGCCGATTACATCCACGAAGGTCGCTTCGGTGTAATGGTCGCGGCCCGCGGCGAAGGCACGGAAGCCGTTCCCCTGAAGCAGGTCGCGGGCCGGCGCAAGCCCATCCCTTTAGATCACCCCCTCGTCGAGACCGCCCGCAGTGTGGGCACCAACCTGGGAGACTGACCGACAGGGGCGTCCTGTGCCGATACACACGGATCGCGCAGTACCTGGCTTTTTCTCTGTTTTCGTTTTTCCGGTGTGCGTGTACCATATGATCCGCGCCGCGGCAACCGCGGCGTTGTTGCGTGCCCACCGAGGCAAACTGCAGGGCGCGCTTAGTGCTGAACGAAAAAGGGGGATGGGTGTGGAGCTGATCAAGACAGACATTGCAATCGTCGGGGCGGGAGGGGCCGGTCTGCGCACGGCCATCGCCATCGCCGAGAGCAATCCCGACCTGAAGGTGGCGTTAATCTCGAAGGTGTACCCCATGCGCAGTCATACCTGCGCGGCGGAAGGCGGGGCGGCCGGCGTGATCAAGCCGGACGACAGCCTCGACCTGCATTTCAACGATACCGTGGGCGGCGGTGACTGGTTGTCCGATCAGGACGTGGTCGAATACTTCGTCAACGAGGCTCCCAGGGAGCTGATGCAGCTGGAGCACTGGGGCTGCCCCTGGAGCCGGACGCCGGACGGGTCCGTCAACGTGCGTCCCTTCGGCGGCATGAAGATCAAACGGACCTGGTTTGCCGCCGACAAGAGCGGCTTCCATATCTTGCATACCCTGTTCCAGACCTCGCTCCAGTTCCCCAGCATCGAGCGCTTCGACGAGTTCTACTCGATCGACCTGCTGACGGGCGATGGCCGTTGCCAGGGTGTCGTCGCCATGGAGATGAAGAGCGGCCGGCTTTTCCAGTTCCAGGCCAAGGCGGTGGTCCTCTGCACCGGCGGTGCTAGCCGGATGTTCAAGTTCAGCACCAACGGTGCCATCAAGACGGGTGACGGCACCGCCATGGCCTACCGTGCAGGCGTGCCGACCAAGGACATGGAGTTCGTCCAATACCACCCCACGGGCCTGCTCTCCACCGGCATTCTGCTCACCGAGGGCTGCCGTGGAGAGGGCGGCGTTCTGCGCAACAAGGACGGCTACCGTTATCTGCAGGACTACGGCATGGGGCCGGAGACGCCGCTGGGTCAGCCGGTGCTCAAGACCATGGAGCTGGGTCCTCGAGACCGCCTGAGCCAAGCATTCTGGCACGAGCAGCAGAAGGGCAACACCATTCCCACCCCCTGGGGAGACAGTGTCCACCTGGATATGACCCACCTGGGCGAGAAGCACATCAACGAGCGGTTGCCGCTGGTGCGCGAGCTGTCCATCCTCTACTCGGGCGTAGACCCGGTCAAAGAGCCCGTCCCCATCTGCCCGGTGGTGCACTACATGATGGGCGGGATCCACACCAACATCGACGCCGAGACCCCCATGCCGGGGCTCTACGCCGTCGGCGAGACCGCATGCGCCAGCCTCAACGGCGCCAATCGCCTGGGCTCCAACTCTCTCACGGAGCTCCTGGTGTTTGGTAAGCGGGCAGCCGTGAACGCCATCGGGTTTGCTCGCTCGCAGACTTCGACGGCGAGTGAATCTGCCCTCGGGGAGCAAGCGGACCGGATACAGGCCAAGATCAGGGATCTGGTCGGCAGAAGCGGCGGCACCGAGTCGATCGCCGGAATCCGCAAGGAGATGACGGATACCTTGGAGTCCGGAGCCGGTATCTACCGGACCGAGGAGACCCTCGCGGAGACCTGCCGCACCCTCGCCGAGCTGCGCAAGCGCTATGCCGGCATCGAGCTGCACGACAAGAGCAACGTCTTCAACACCGACCTGTTCCAGGCCCTGGAGCTCGGCAACCTGCTCGAGCTTGCCCAGACGGTAGCGGAGGGAGCTCTGGCTCGCAAGGAATCCCGGGGCTCGCATCAAAGGTTGGATTACGAAGCGCGGGACGACAAGAACTACCTGAAGCACACGTTGGCCTACTACCAGGGTGAAAATGCGCCGCGTATCGACTACCACGACGTGATCATCACCAAGTCGCAACCAGGCGTTCGGGATTATTCGGGAGGGGCAAAATGAGCGTGCAGATCGAGCTGGAGGTACTTCGCTATGATCCCGAGAAGGATCAGGAGCCGCGCTACCAGACCTATTCTGTATCCTGCCAGGACGAGTGGATGGTTCTGGATGCTATCAACCATGTCAAGGACCATGTGGATACTACCCTCAGCTACCGCTGGTCCTGCCACATGGCGGTGTGCGGAAGCTGCGGCATGATGATCGACGGCAAGCCCAAGCTGGCATGCAAGGCACCCGTGCAGGACTATGCGAATCGCAAGATACGCATCGAGCCGCTCGCGAACTTTCCCATCGAGCGCGACTTGGTCGTGAGCCAGGACGACTTCTTGGAGAAGCTGCGGCGGGTCAAGCCATACGTCATCCGCAAGGAAGAGAAGCCCGCCGAAGAGGGCGAATATAAGCAGACGCCAGCTCAGTTGATGAAGTTCAAACAGTTCACGCTCTGCATCAACTGCCTGTGCTGCTATGCCGCCTGTCCCGAGTACGCCCTGAACTCGGAGTTCATCGGTCCAGCCGCCCTCGCCCTGGCGCACAGATACAACGCGGACTCCCGCGACCAGGGACTCGCCGAGCGTCATAAGGAAATTTCGAAGCCGGAAGGGGTTTGGGATTGCTCATTCACAGATACCTGCTCCGATGCCTGTCCGAAGCACGTGGATCCCGCCAGCGCACTCCAGCAGCTCAAAATCGCCACGACGACCCAATGGTATAAAGAGCTCATCGGTATGGGGGATAAATGACATGGCATACGTAAGGCCCGTATCCAAGACGACCTGGTATCTGGGTAATAGCAGCTATACCATTCATGTAATCAACGAGCTTATGGCCATCTTCGTTGCCATATTTTCGTTGATCCTCCTCTGGGGCATCGGGGCGGTGGCCGGTGGCGATCAAGCCTACCAAGCGTTTATCGCTCAGATCTCCAGCCCCGGTATGGTTACGCTCCTGTGGGTTACGACCATCGCCATCTTCTACCACGCGATCGCTTGGTTCAAAGTGACGCCGAAGGCAATGCCGATCCAAAAGGGCGAGGAATTCCTACCCGGAAGCCTGATCGCCGGGGTCCATTATGTCGTCTGGATCGTACTGACCCTGATCGTGCTTGCTTTTGCGGGGGTATTCTGAGATGGCAAAGATCAACAAGGCATTGTTCTGGAGCCTGTTCGCTGCCGGCGGCACGGTGACGGCTTTCGTGTTTCCCGTAATGGCGCTCATCGTTCTGATGACCGCCAGCGGAAATGCCCCGGACGTCATGAGCTTCGCTCAGATGCATGGGCTGCTCGCGAACTGGATCGGTAAGCTGGTAGCGTTCGGTATCGTCAGCCTCGGCTTGTGGCATGCCGCCCACCGGTTACGCTCGGCGTTGCACGCCATAGGGCTGCGGGCGGATGGTGCGGTGGCCTTTATCGGCTACGGTGTAGCGCTCTTGGGCACCATCCTTTGCGCCGTATATCTTCTGCAGATTTAGGGGGATCTTGAAAAATCCCAACCTTGGGATTTTTCAAGTCGGCACAATCTCAAGATGAGGGGGCAAGGTAGCTCTTGGCGACGGTGTCTCTCAGCAACCTTGCGAATCGCGTCTTGAGGTTCGGCAGTCGAATCAGCATGCGAAGGCTTCCCCTCTCGATTCCCTGCACCAGGGTCGAGGGATCGAAATAGGCCTTCGCATTCTCGACGGACAGGACGAAAGGTGGTTGTCCCTCCCGTGCCAGGAGGTAGCTCATGATGAAGGCACCGGTTCGGTGGTTGCCCTCGTTGTAGAGTTCCAGCTGGCTGAGGATATGGATATAGACACCTGCCGCTCTCCTCCAGACATCCTATCCATTATTGCGTTGCAGCCATTCCGTCAGAGCGCCGAGATCCCGCCGCCTTCCTGTCCGTAGAAATGCCGCTCGGTCGAGGCGATGTACCGAGCGAACTCCTTGCGCCTGTTCAGGTCGGGTCCACAGAGCACGAGGGTAATCAGATCGAGGAAGCTTCTGGAATTACCGAGCTCGAAGAGATCGATCCCGCTTGCAAGGGCATCGTCGACTCGACAGTACCCCGCCATCAGGTTGTTGCGGACCTCGTCCGACATGGGGTCGCGCGGAGCGCAGAGGGTTGCGTTGATTCGCCCGAAATCAGCCTGTACCCGTTCACGGGAATACAGAAGTCGCCGAAATCTGAGGGGCTGCGAACGTCTTGGTTGATGCGTCTGTGACGCCAGAGGGCAAAGGCGCGCGGCTTTCAGAGAAAAGGGGGTGGGCGGTTAGGTGATTTGACAAAACAAAGTTACCAGCTTAGACGGGGCGGATCAGGATATCCCACTTGGGTAGATCAGGATTGCGGTGTAGCCTGCTTTCGATGGCCTTCATCGCTTTCTTGGCCAAAGAGATGCCTTTCTCGTAGATGCTCTTGCTAAGCTTCACGATTGGATGAAGCCCCTTCCAGGTCATGCTGCTAGCCCAGGCGAGCATGG
>Ga0210085_1000005_pt1 | contig 129931 bp, 109 predicted proteins | sample China_Galinas_PW_5_FD_184866 | JGI IMG/M metagenome (GOLD analysis project Ga0210085, IMG submission 184866) | Wetland microbial communities from San Francisco Bay, California, USA, that impact long-term carbon sequestration - China_Galinas_PWC_D1... | ecosystem: Environmental > Aquatic >...
CCTGCCCCTGCCCTTGGGCCTGCTCCCACGGCGCCCGTGTGCTCGGCGGGCGCGAGCTGTTGGTCGGATTCTGCGCCAGCCGCTCGCGTGCCCTCTTCAGATCCTCGAGCGCCTTGCTCAGCAACGCTCGCGCCTGCGCTGGCGTAAGATTCGCCAGGGCGGCCTCGTCGAGCTGTCTGAGATCGTGGTCGCTGAGGTGCATTCCGTGGGTGCCGGGGGATGTAGAAATCTAAGCTTGGGCGCTATCCTCGCACATCCTTTGAGCTTTGTCTCGCAACCTCCTGATCTCTCGATAGGGAAGATTCCTGGTCGATCTCGCGAGGGGGGCTAAACGGTTACTTACTGGAAGGGAGCGGGCGCCCACGACGATCCATCGAGCCGAAGGAGGCTCCTGCTCCAAGCAGGAGCACAAGACGTCCCGTCTGGATAAAACGCTGAATTTGTATGTTCATTGGGAGATTGCAAGTCCGGGGATGTATGATTGCAGGCCGTTACACCTGGCTAGGGCGTGCAAAACGCACGGAAAGTCCCGCTACGGAAAACGCCTAGGTTCAACGAGTTAAAATTGAGCTTCAGTTGTTTTTCTAGGAAAAACAAAGGCTTTCTGCTAGTTTTCAAAAATCCGCGAACTTTGTGCCTCTGAGCACCTTATCAGGGGTGAATTTTGACGAATTCGCCCTATAGATCGTCCAAAAGCGGCCGAAATCATCGCAGTTAAGGCGAAAGATGCCAGTTAGCTCACACGTATGCTGAGAATTGTAACAGCAAGCTGCAACTCTCTGATTATCCTGAAAAACAGCAACATGTCAAAATCTAAGTAATTGTTTTGTTACGCAATGCTTAGCGGGACTTTCCGCACAAATCGCACGCCCTAGCCCTGCTGCGCGATAGGCGAAGGGGTCGGTCAATGAGGATTACCCCTCCGCGGTGTCGGGACTGCATTTTCCAGCATAGTAACTCCATACATCGCATGTGCGTCCGTTCTTGAAGCTACAGGTACCCTGTTCCCGGTCGCTATTGCTGTCTGCCACGATCTTGTAAATTCCACCGGTAATCGCGCAGTACTGGGCTGCGGGCGTAATGTAGCCTGTTATCTTTATCCCGCCGACTGGGCAGACGCCGCGGAGCATGGCCCACTCCTCGCATTGTCTGTTGTCTTCGAACACGCAGATACCATATTCCCCGCCATCAGCTCGCTTGCGAATGGTGAGCGTGCCGCTGTGGCCAACGCAGTTTTTCGAAGCCGGATTTGCAAGGCGAGTCGTCTGTTTTTCCCCGGCGATTGGCTGCGCCATCGTTGCCTGATGTGGACCAACCAGTACCGCAGAGAGGCAGAGCGCAAACACCAACTTGGGAGATAGATACTTTTTGTGCAGCATATCAACCCTCTTTTTGTGTAGTGGTCGGCAACGCAGGAGGCGGATCCCGCCGCCCGCTGCTGAATAGTAACCCCGCAGCTTCGGTATTCGGATCACCTGGTCATTGTCTCACGAGACAGCTTGAAATGCCTCTGGAGCCACGTGTGACTGTCTCATGGGGCCCCTCAACTCAGCAATTATTCCTCGAAAATAGATATATCATACTGATATATAAGTTAATTATTTTCTTTTCCCGAATTGGCTTGCAATTTGCTTTTAATCAAAGCATTAACTTGGGAGTCTCCCTGACTGCATCGATGAGAACGAGTCTTCTGTTCCGTCCGCATCCCCGGGGAGCCTCAACATGATTAAAGGGGGTCGGCTCGATAACACAGCCAGTGCGTAATGGCTGAGAGATCAGAGATCCGATGCGCGATTCTTCTTCGTTCCTGTCTAGCATAAGGAATCCCTCACATGAGCTACAAACGTTTCGGTCTGCTCCTTGTCTTCGCCGCCCCATTCGGCTTTCTGCAGGGGGCCATGGCGGATACTTTCTACGTCAAGAATACAAACGACGCTGGCGCGGGGTGCTTTCGCGATGCGCTCGCGGCAGCAAGCGCCGCCGATGCCGGGCCGCACCGCATCCTGTTCAAGCTGCGTGGCCGCAATCGCACCATCGTGTTGACCAGCGGCGGGCTCGTCTACGACAACGCCGACGATGCCGACCTCGAGATCATCGGGCAGAAGGGGGCGACCGTCGACGGTGCATCGACCTACCGCATCCTCGATTCCGTCTCGGCTGGAAAGCTATCGATCAGCGACGTTCGCTTCCAGAACGGCTCGACCGACTGCAATGGCGGGATGCTGCAAGCGGCCGGGAGTCTGCTGATTCGTGGCTGTAGCTTTACGCACAATCAGGCTCATGGTGCTGGTGCCGTTTATGCGCCTACAGACGATAGCGCTGCCGTCGAGGTCATCATCGAGGATACGCTGTTCGAGTCGAATACGGCACGTACGGAAGGTGGTGCCTTCGCCGGCCTTTCGCACAACCCTCGATAAACGATTTCGATTGTCGAAAGCCAATTTCGGGATAATATGGCTGACAGAACCGTCGGAGCGCTTTACGCGCAATCAGCAGGGCAAGTCAATGTCGTCAAGTCGACCTTCGAGCGAAATCAGGCAGAAAGCGCTTACGGCGCGCTTGGGATTGGCGGCGAGATTGACTCTCAAGGTGAGTACGTAGGGCTCGTGAGCGTTGTCCAGAGTACCTTTCTCGACAATGAAACCGGTGGCTGGGGAGGGGCGATTGGGACTGTAACTGCTTGTAAAGAATTCGAGATACGGGATAGCGTTTTCAAGCGTAACCGGTCGCAAGGCATTGGAGGCGGTGCGTTGTTCTTGTGTGCTCCGGGCGGTCGGTATGCAATTTACAATAGCTGGTTCGAAGAGAATGAAGAAGGGGCTGAGTCTGGAGGCGCAGGAGGAGCAATTTACAATGGGGTACCCGTTCCTTTAGAGGTCAATGGCAGTACCATTATCAGGAACCATGCGCAATGCGATGGGGGAGCGATTTTGGGTATTCTGAGCGGCATAAAGGAAAGCCTCTTTGAAAACAACAGTGGAAACTTCAACTTCGTCGATGACGACAGCTGCGGGATCATCGGCTCCGGCAACCAAATGGTGACGAGCCCGAAGCTCGGCCCACTCCGCGACAATGGCGGAGCGGTGCCGACACGCAAGCCCCGAGGGAACAGTCCCTTGGTCGATGCCATCGATACCTACGCCTGTTACCCTTATGCGGTGGTCGAGGACGCCCGCGGCGTGTCGCGACCGCAGCGCAAGCGGTGCGATATCGGCGCCGTGGGGGTGGGCAGCGCGCGGAAGAGGTGAAGCGGTATTTCGCGACAGCCTAGCCAGGGATAGACCAGGATCCAGCGGCTGCTGACGCAACAGAAAATGCCAAATCGGCGCTGGGCGGGTCTCTGACCCGCCCTCTGCCGCCTGTGCGCCCACCGCCGTGTACACCAAGTCGCCGAGAGGGGCTCGGCTTCCCGGTCAACTCCGAGGACTTCCTAGGCACGGAACTCTTCCTCGATCACCGCGACGCACGGTGCCTGCCAGGCAATCTCGACGGTGACCGCCACCACTGCAGCCTGGGACGACACGCGCACCGCCGGCGTCTCGGCCAACCACTTGCACCCTTCACATAGCTTTCCCGTGCTCGTCGCCGTAAGTTATCCTGTCGACTGAGCTTTTCAACGCTGCAAAGCGGAGGAGTAGAGACATGCGACGACTTGTTGCGATCGCAGCTTTGATCGCATTTGCGGGCACCGCGAATACTCAGGACTATCCCGACCTGAAGGGGACATGGACGGGCACGGTGGACGCGGTGAGCACCCGATCGAATCCCGCCTCGGTGTTGGGCGAAGGCAAACCGGTAGTGGATTTTGCCCAAGTCCCCGTCGAGGTGGTGATCGACCGTCAGAAGGACCGCCGGTTCGTGGGCACGATCAGCGGTGGTGACTGGAGCAAGCATTTCGTCGGCGGGCTCGTCACGGGCGACACCTTCGTCTGGGCGGAGCCGGACGGGCACGTGCAGGGGAGACTCGTCGGCGGCGACACCCTCGACTACTGCTATGTCGAATCCCGAGATCACCGCCAAATGACTGCATGCGCCCGTGTGACCCGCAAGCAATAGCGGGGCGGGAGCTCAGGGGGCGGGCTCGGCTAGATGGGGACGGCTCAACCTGGTAACGGCAGTCGGACGGCCCCTGGGGTGCATTCCGCCTGCAGGCGAGCCTTCCCCCGACAAGAGCGTTTGTGAGTCCAGCAGGTTACGATCTTTTCGGAGCGGTTAGGCGATTGCCGAAAAAAATACCAGGATGCGCGGGATTTCCGTTCGTCTTCAAGGAGTAACAACAGGCGCATAGCAGGGCTATGTAAGTGTTGTCGCGACGAGGAAGACGGGCGAAAAGACAAGCAGGCTGGTATATTTTTTGACAGAAATCGCCTTAGCTGCCGTTCCCAGGTTCAAGGCAACCCGGTGCCTGAGCGATGACCAAAGGGCGTGTTTTATTCGCGAGCTTGATCGGCACGACGATCGAGTTCTTCGATTTCTACATCTACGGCACGGCCGCCGTGCTCGTATTTCCGCAGTTGTTCTTTCCGGCCAGCGATTCGGCGGCAGCCACGCTCCAGTCGCTCGCCACCTTTGCACTCGCGTTCTTCGCACGTCCCCTGGGCTCGGCACTGTTCGGTCATTTCGGCGATCGCATCGGGCGCAAGGCTACGCTCGCTCGTCGCGGCCCTGCTCACGATGGGTCTCTCGACCATGGCGATCGGCCTGCTGCCGACCTACGCCACGATCGGCGTTGCGGCGCCCACGTTGCTCGCACTCTGCCGCCTGGGTCAGGGCTTGGGGCTTGGCGGCGAATGGGGCGGCGCCGTGCTGCTCGCCACCGAGAACGCCCCGCCGGGCAAGGAGAGCTGGTACGGTATGTTCCCGCAGCTCGGCGCGCCGCTCGGTTTCCTCTGCTCGACGGGCATCTTCGTCGTGCTGACAGAGCTCCTGAGCGACTCCGATTTTCTCACTTGGGGTTGGCGCATTCCGTTCATTGCCAGCGCTGTGCTCGTGGTCCTGGGGCTCTACGTGCGCTTGCAGCTGACCGAGACGCCGGCCTTCCAGCGCGCCATGGAGGTCGAGGAGCGTGTGCGCGTTCCGATCATCGCCGTGGTGCGCGATCACAGGCGTACGCTCGTGCTGGCAACGCTCACCGCCGTGACGACGTTCGTCCTCTTCTATCTCATCACCGTGTTCACGCTGAGCTGGGGCACGAGTGAGCTCGGGCTCGCACGCCAGGAGTTTCTGCGGATGCAGATGATCGGCGCACTGTTCTTGGCCGCAACCATACCAGTCTCGGTCAAGATCGCCGACCGCTACGGGCGCTGGCCGGCGCTGATCGCCTCGAGCGTGGCGGTGATCGCGTTCGGGCTCTTGCTCGCCCCACTGCTCGGGTCGGGCGCGGTCCTCGATGGAACCCTGTGTCTTGCGTTGGGCTTCGCGCTCATGGGCTTCACCTATGGACCGCTCGGCACGGCACTCGCCGAGCTCTTTCCGACGGCCGTACGCTATACGGGTGCATCGTTGACCTTCAACTTGGCCGGAATCCTCGGCGGCTCTCTGGCACCGTACATCGCCACCTATCTCGCGGGGGCCCACGGCATTGCCTACGTGGGGTACTATCTCGCGGGTGCCGCCACCCTCACGCTTTCGGCCCAACTGCTGCTAAAGGGACACAATTCGATAGCGGTGGGCGGCACAGTAACGCCGGCTGCCGTCACGCCGGCGCAACCGCCCGGCTCTTGACCGGTAAAACCGCACGGTTGGGGGTGGCGCAGAGCAGTGTCGCCGAGGCCCTGGCCACCGTGCTCGGGGGTGAGGACATGAGCTTTCTGCACGGCGCCAACCGTCTAAGACTGATTTCTGGGAGCGACTTCATAACATGACCTCTATGTTACTACCCGGCCCCGACGCGGGAGCGACCTCAAAAGAACATCCGGTCGCAGACGCCGAACGCGCCCATATCCTTTTAAACAGCATCCCAGACGACTCTCGAGCCCTCGCACGGATGCGCGGGCGACACGTCATCTCGTCGCGTCATCTCGATGCCGAGCTGCTCAGGCAGCTGATGCGCTTGGCCGCCCGGTACGAGCTCGGAGATCTGAGAGGCGCGCATCCCATGCGGTGCAAGGTGCTGAGCAACCTTTTCATCGATCGCCCCCAGGGTACCGAGCGGTTGGCGTTCAATGCCGCTTGGCTTCGGTTGGGGGGCAGCCTCCTCGACTTCGATTCCACCGTGGAGCAGATCATGAGCCGGCGCTATGCCCCCGCGGAGATTGCCGAGCTCTGCAACAGCTACGCGGACGCTACGGTGCTTCGCACCGCTCACCCGGAGACTTTTCATGAGATTCTGCCCAGGCTCCGAGTACCGGTCATCAACGCAGGAGATGGACAGGGTGAGAATCCGACCCATGCCATGGCGGATCTCTATACCCTGTGCAAATGGCGACCGGCCCTGCTTCAGGACACCCCCCCCGCGGACCAGCGGCTGACGATCGCCATCTATGGCGACCCATCCCGCACACGGGCGATCCGCAGCTTCCTGCGCATGATCGCGCACTTCCCCGCGGCAGTAGAACGCGTCGTGCTGATGCAGCGGCTGGGGCAGGGCTTTGCCGAAGGCCAGAGAGAAGAGCTGGAGCGTGCAGGTTTGCGGATAGAGACTGTGCAGGAGCTCTTTCCCGTTGCCACCGACATGGAGGTCGCCCGCTCGCTGATCCCTTCCGTGGATCTCATGTACGTCCACCAGCTGTATACCCCCCACATTCCTCGCCTCCAGGTGGTCGAATCCATCGAGCTCTTCAAGCCCGAGGCGATGGTATTGAGTCCCGGAATGCAGAACGAGGAGGCGGCGCACCTGCTCAACGATTCTCCGCACAACGGATACTTCGCCCAGGCACGCGGATCCGTGTATGTCCGCATGGCGGTCTTCGCCTCGATCGTACAGGAATAGGGCATGCCTTCGGGAACACTTTGCGACGGCGGTTGCAGCAATCGCCGTCAGCCGGTGGCGGGACCGTAGATCACGCGCGCTCGGGTCTCGAACGCCTCGACCATCGAGCGTGCCGTTTCCAGAAGCATCAGATCAATGATGCGACTGATCATGGGCGAGCGAGCATCGCAGCTCAGCTCGAAGTCGACGCGGCAACTGGTTTCCGACACCGCCTCGAAATGCCAGGAGATTCGGAAGTTTTCGAAGATGTCCTCCTCGGAGGTGACCTCGATACCGGTTGGTGGGTCGAGCCGGGTTCGCGTGTGGAATTGCAGGCTCATCCACAGTCCGATTCCGACCCGCTGATCCGTGTAGTAGACGTCCCCCTCGCGGCGATCGATGTGTGCAGAGCGCCACAAGGGCAGGAACTCGGGGTAGCGCTCCACATCCGCTACCAAGTCGAAAAACTGATCGCGTCCAAAGGGCACGACACGGCTTTCTCTATGTACGGGCATCTATTCCCCGCGGCGGCTGGGGGGGTAGGTCGGGTTGTGCTCCACGCCAGCCCTGCCACCGAGGTATCAGGTGTTCCTCGGGGGGCCGGAAGGGGAAGACGGTCAGTGTCGATCGGCAAGTGCTTCCTTGACGGGTCGTGATGAAAGCGAGGCAGCGCTCAGTTGTTTTTCGCGCCCTGGTCGATCCAGGTCTTCACCATGTCGATTTCAGCTTGGGTCGGCGCCGGGCCCTTCTCGTCATGGGGCATGCGCAACGAGGGGTCCGCTCGTCCCTCTACGAGCATCACCATCGCACTCGTAAAGCTGTCTCCGGGCTTAATGACAGGTCCATGAACGGTGCCTTTCATGAGGCTGTCGTAATCATCCATGCGAAGGCCGCTGGCCTTGCTTCCCTTGCCACCTTCTCCGTGGCACCTCATGCAGTAATTGTCGAGGAAGGGCCGCACGTCCGCCTTGTAACTGACCTGCGGTTGTTGCTGTTGCTCGCAGCCGAAGAGGGCCAGAGCGGGGGAGAGCAAAACGAAGGCACGCGCTATCTTATTCATTTCGTTGCCTCGCAGGGCCGGCCCACAACGAGCCGTGAATCTGTAGACGTGGTCGGCACGCTCCGGCCGCCAAAGTCGAAAGCCGCCCCTTCCCGAAAAAGCCTCGGTGCTTTGCATGGAGCAACTTCCCCGAGCGATCCAATCGCTCCGGCGAAAGTCAACCAGCGCAATATCCTGATGGAGCGCATGGTCTTGACCCTCCCAGTTTCGACCACTCAATGCGTCGTGTCAACGATTGGTCCGAATGCTCGATTGCACCTCGATGGCGATCTTCAAGGCTTCGAGTCCGACCCGGCCATCGACAAGTGGAGGACGGGACGTCCGGGCGCATTCGACGAACGCCGCGAGCTCCCGGTCCAGAGGTTTGACTGGCTCGACCTGGATGTGCTCCCGAAAGATCTCGGGCCAATCTGTCCCCGACACCGCCCTGGGATAGGCGATGTCGATCGTCTGCGCGACGAAATCCAGAGAGAGGTATCCGCTGGGCTGGAATACCCGGATGCGCCGGGTTTTCTTGTCCGAGACCCGGCTGGCGACCACGTTTGCAACGGCTCCGTCCGCAAATTCCAGACGGGCACTGGCGATGTCGACGTGCCCGGTCAGCACCGGGGTGCCGACTGCTGCGACCTGCCTGATAGGAGAGCCCACGAGCGAAAGGATGATGTCGATGTCGTGGATCATGAGATCGGAGACCACGTCCACGTCCGTTGCCCTCTCCGTGAATCCGCCCATGCGCTGGGCCTCCAGGTATCTGGGCGCCGAGATCCTCTGTGCCAGCACCATGATGCCCGCGTTGAACCGCTCCAGGTGGCCGATTTGCAGAATCGCCCCCGCGTGCTCAGCAAGCCGCACGATCTCTTCGCCTTCCTGCTGCGTCCCGGCGATCGGCTTCTCCAACATCACGTGTACACCGCGCTGGAGAAAGGGGGCAGCCACCTCCAGGTGGCTCATGGTCGGAACCACGACGCTTACCGCATCGAGCTGCCGTGGCAGCTGCGTCGCGCTCGTAAAGGCGGCGCAGCCGGCCTCGGCAGCCACGGATCGCACCCGGTCGGTATCCGGGTCCACGACCCCGACCAGCTCCACGTCCGGCATGCGGGAGTAGATCAAGGCGTGAAAGCGACCCAGATAGCCGACGCCGATCACAGCGATGCGAAGCTTGCTCGTCATTGCAGATGGGGCTCGAAGAAGAGGCAGTGGGCCGAGGCGGGAAAGCCCCCCACGTCGCGGCACAATGCCAACAGCGCCTGGTCGAAAAGCGGGATCACTGTACCGGGATCGTATTCCCGGGCTTGGAGATACCGCGGACCCTGGTGATCGAAACTCGTTGGTGGTCGGAGCCTACGACCTATCCACCGACAATGCTGCCAGTCGGTGTTTGCTTGGCGATAGGTACCCTCTCCGCCCCATAGTAGACGTTGATCTGATAAGCCAGGGTCGCTGACATGCCCAACGCAACCAGGAGCAACAGCACTGAGAAAAGGTCGAGCTTGCGACGGCAGCGTTTGAAAATCATAGACCTACCGGCGAACTAGTCCATTTTAGTCGTTTTCGAGGAAGATTTTACAACACTTTGATAAAGCGGAAAAGCGAATTCGATGTTCTCCCGCATTGTTAGCGCCCGATCGGCCCCATTGCTCGAACCGCAACCCTGCATCCGCTTCCCCTCTGTCCAGAGCCGACCGGCGGTGAGCCCGGGGAACGGCTAACGATTCTGCGCTTTCGGTGACCTTGCCGGGCCGGATGACTCTGCACGGCTCGTAATCACGAGCCTCGTACCGGAAAGGCGATCGTAACAGGTCAATCGGTCGCGATCGAACAGCATCCACAAGAGGCCGGCACCCGCCGGTGCCAGACAGAGCGCTGCCCACGCCAACCGCACGACGGCATCGCGTGGTCTCGGGAAGGTTCCGTCAGTGCGCACCAGTTGCAGCCGCCATGCGCGCATGCCCAGGGTCTGACCGCTGCGGACCCAGAAATAGGTGAAGAATAGACCGCTGAGCGCGATCAGGTACAGGCGCAATCCGAGGCGGTGGAAGGACTCCTCGTATGGGAACGGCACGCCCAAGATGAGGTCGTATGGGATGATCATCGCAGCGACCGCGACCATGAGCAGGCCGAAGAGGAGTATCAGGTCGTAAAAGATGGCGGCCAAGCGACGCAAGAGGCCGGGAGAATGCGCTTGGCGAATGTCGAAGTCCACGTGTGATCCCCTTCCTGCGATCGGCTAGACTTGGGCTCGTACCGGAAAGCTACTGCTGCGCACAGCAAGCACATTGAGAACGCTTTTTGTCAAGCCCGTCGTCTACCGGCTCCTGCGCCGTGTCCCCATGCCGATCCTCTCCATATTGGTGGGGTTGGCGGCAGGTCTGGCCGTATGGGGCATATTGGACCAGATGCAGAGCAGGGAGATCGACAAGATCTCCGATAAGGAGCTGCGGGCACAGCTCGATCTGCGTGCTCGGGAGAGCCTTACTCGTTTCGACCAGTATTTGACGAACTACGCGGCCACCACGCGCCTGCTGGCGAATCATCGACGGTTGGCCGAGTACCTCGACCCCCTGGTCTGGTCTTCCGAGGGGATCGTCGAGCCCCTCGTCTTTGGCGAGCACCCTCCTTCCTGGCTGACCGATTTCATGGATCGCGACGCACCTTCCGCTCCCAGCCACATCCTGCTGGTGGACAGACGAGGTCGGATTCGGGAAATGTTCCAATCCGGTACCGCAAAGCTGGCCCTGGAGCTGCGAGAGGGTGTCGGCGAGCAGTTCCGCGACCCCAGCGAGGTTCGTGCTGTCGTGACCCGCTTCGGCAACCGGCCGTACCTCGTCACGAGCGATGCGATCGAAGACACGAGCGGATACAGGATGGGCAGTCTCGTCCTGGTCGTTCCCATCGACCAGGAATTTCTCGCCGCCTCGCAGCGCGGCCTGCCGTCCGGGCAGGCGCCTGTAGCAGTGGCTGACGCGGATGGACAGCTCATCCTCGCGAGCATCGATCCGAAAACCCTCGCCCCCGGTACCGAGCTTTCCGAGTGGCGGGATACCTATCTGATCACCTCCCAGCCCCTGCCCGGGTACGAGGGCTCGAGCCTCGAGCTCGCCACCTTCGTGCCCCTGGACAGCGTCGAGAAGATGGGCAGTCAGGTACGCAACTTCGATCGCCAACAGCGCGTGAGGGCCGCGGTCGTATACATTCTCGTGTTCACGCTCGTGATCTACCTGGTCTCTTCGCGCCTGAACAAGGTCCTCAGGCGCATGTCGGCATTCTCACAGCGAGCGCTGGGCATCGAGTCCCCCGGCTTCAAGCGCGGGGCCAATCAGCTGGTGCTGCTCGAGGAGTGGATCCAGCACTTCACCCAGCTCGTGCTCAAGGCCCGCGAGGAGATGCGGCGCAGGCACGAGATCGAGATGCGCGAGAGCGAGGCCCTCAAGGTCGCCGTCATGGAGGCGTCCCTCGACTCCATCGTTACCCTGAGCCGCAAGGGGGACATCATCGAGCTCAATCCGACCGCGGAGCGTACCCTGGCCCTTAGCCGCGATCAGGCTATCGGTGCGAGCTTCAGCAAACTGTTTCTGAGCGCCGAGGGGAGAATGGTTTTTCTCGATCTAATGAAGGATTCGCGCCGCGCCCGGCGGGAAGGCCGGATCCCCCAGGCCCGGGGCGAGCTGACGGCGCGGCGTGCGGACGGCTCTGAGCTGCCCGTGGAGCTGTCCATCGTTCCGATACAGTTGAACGAACGACTCGTATACACCCTCTACATGCGCGACATCACCGAGCGCAAGGAAGCGGAGCGGGAAATCCAGAGTCTGGCGCGTTTTGCGAGCGAGAGCCCCAATCCGATCCTGCGCGTGAGCCCTGCGGGGCGCGTGGTCTATGCCAACAATGCGAGCATGCCTCTCCTGGCCCTCTGGGGCATCCGCCAGGGGGGCTTGCTACCCCTGGAGTGGATCGGGGAAGTTGCCGACACCCTGGAGCAGGGGGAGCACCATGAGCGCGAGGCCGAGATCGTAGATCAGGTCTATTCCTTTTTGTTCGCCCCGTTTCCGGAGCTGGGCTACGTGAACATCTATGCGCGGGACATCACGGCGGTGCGCCGCGCTGAGCAGGAGTCCCGCCAGCATCAGACCGAGCTCGCACACGTGTGTCGCCTGAGCACCATGGGGGAGATGGCTACGGGTATGGCCCACGAGCTGAATCAGCCCCTCTCCGCCATCGTCAATTTCGCCAACGGCTGTAGCCGCCGGCTACAGAGCAACGTCGGAGAGCCCCGGGATCTGGTGGACGCCATGGGCCAGATCACCACCCAGGCTCAGCGAGCCAGCGAGATCATTCGCCGCTTGCGGGCATTGGTGGGCAAGCAGCCGCCGATTCGCGCCCAGGTCGATCTCAACCACCTGGTCAGGGAGGTCTGCTCCTTCGTGGAGTTCGATACGGCCAAGATGGACCTCGCCATCGAGCTCGATCTGGCACCGGGGGAAATCCCCGTGGACGTGGACCTGGTCCAGATCGAGCAGGTCCTGCTGAACCTGGTGCGAAACTCGCTCGATGCCCTCCAGGATGTGCCCTCCCCCGCACGACGCCTCGTTCTGCGTACGTCCCTGACAGGGGAGGAAGCAGAGGTCGTTGTTCAGGATTCCGGACCGGGCATCGCTCCGGAGCGCATGCAGTCTCTGTTCGAGCCGTTTTTTTCCACTAAGGAGTCCGGGATGGGCATGGGATTGCCGATCAGTCAGACGATCGTCGAGAACCACGGGGGAAGGATCTGGGCGGAGTCCGCCCCCCAAGGCGGGGCGGTCTTTTTTGTTCAGTTGCCGGTCGCGGAAGCGGCGCGCCAGCCGTTGCGGGCCGCCGTCGGCTGAGTGAGCGCCCTCGCATTCCGGCTTGATCGGGGGAAGCAGACATGAAAAGCGAGCCCAGGGTCTTCGTCGTGGACGATGATCAGGCCATGCGCAGATCGCTCGAGTGGCTCATCGAGTCCATCGGCATGAAGGTAAAGACCTACAGCTCGGCGGACGAGTTTCTGAGGAGCTACTATCCGGGCCGGGCCGGGTGTCTTCTCCTGGACGTGCGCATGCCGGGCATGAGTGGTCTGGATCTGCAGGCCCACCTCGCGCGGGAGGACTCCCGGCTCCCGGTGATCATCATCACCGGACACGGTGATGTGGCGATGGCGGTCAAGGCCATGAAGGCCGGCGCGGTGGACTTCATCGAAAAGCCTTTCCACGACGAGGACCTGCTTTCCAGTATCCGAAACGCCCTTGCCTTCGACGAGAAGCAGCGCTCGCTCCAGTCGCAACGGGCGGAGATCGCCACGCGCCTGGCGGAGCTCACCCCGCGCGAGCATGAGGTCATGGAAATGGTCACCGAGGGATTGTCCAACAAGGAAATCGCCGCCTCGTTGGGGGTGACCGCCAAAACGGTGGAGGCGCATCGGGCACGGGTGATGGACAAGATGCAGGCGGGCTCCCTCGCGGAGCTGGTACGCATGGTCCTGATTGCCGGCGGAGAGTAGCCCCTCCTTCATCAGCCCCCCATGCCGAGATCCAGGCCGGCCCGGGTCAGCCGAAGGGGTCGGGCTCGTCCCCCGAGGCTTCCCTCATCAAGGCTTGCGCCGCGTTCGACAGGGTACGGGCGCGGTGCTGCACGAAGCCCAGTTTACGCACCAGCGAGAGCTCGGCGATGCTGAGCACGCACACACTGTCGTCCAGCATGGTACGGGGCAGCGCGCTCCAACCCAGTCCGATGGACACCATGCTGCGGATGGTCTCCAGGTAGTTGGTCTCCAGGCGAACGGTCGGATACAGGCCGTGCGCATGCATCGACTGCTCGACCAGACCTCGGGTGAAGGTGCCTTGCGCAGGCAGGATGGCTGGATAGTCGGCCAGTGTGGCGAGGTCCTGTTGCGGTTGCGCCGCCAACGGATGGTCGGGGGCGACGACCAGGGTGAGCGGATCATCCCACACCGGTGTCGTCAGCAGCGCGGGCGGGGTGCGCTGCGGCAGGGTGACCAGAGCGAGCTCCAGCTCACCGTGCTCGACCCGATGGAAGGCTTCTTCGGAGTCGAGAAAGTGCAGGTCGAGATCGACGTCCGGATAGCGCCGGGTGTAGCGGCGCAGCAGGCCGGGCAGGCGGTGCAGGCCGATGTGGTGTGAGGTGCCGATACTCAGCGTGCCGCCCACGCGACCGGACAGGTTGGCGAGCTGGCGCCGACTTTCACTGACCTCGAGCAGGATGCGATGCGCGCTGGGCAATAGGGCGCGGCCCGCCTCGGTGAGCTGCACGCGGCGCGCGATGCGGTCGAACAGGCGGGTGTCCAGCTCGTTCTCGAGCTGGCGGATGCGCTTGCTGACCGCCGGCTGGGTGAGATGCAGCTGCGCGGCGGCTTCGGAAAAGGAGCAGCGCTCGGCGACGGCGGTGAAGGCTTGCAGGGCGTTGATGTCCACGAGAAGCGGCTGTGCTCGACGTATTCCTAACAGGAATCTAGCACATAAAAAAATGCCATTTGAGTTATATGCAGCACCACACTAGTCTCTACCTACACTGTTGAGGAGGTGCATGGCATGGCAGGAAAGACGCTTTACGACAAATTGTGGGATGCGCACTTGGTGCGCACGGAAGCGGACGGTACCGGGCTACTCTACATCGATCGGCATCTGGTGCATGAGGTGACCAGCCCGCAGGCCTTCGAGGGTTTGCGCATGTCCGGACGCGAGCTCTGGCGCACCGACAGCATCCTGGCGGTGCCGGATCACAATGTGCCGACCACCGACCGCGCCCGGGGCATCGAAGACCCGGTGTCACGCCAGCAGGTGGACACGCTGGACGAGAACTGCCGCGTGTTCCACATCACCGAATTCCGCATGGATGATCCGCGCCAGGGTATCGTGCACGTGATCGGGCCGGAGCAGGGCGCGACCCTGCCGGGCATGACCGTGGTGTGCGGAGATTCGCACACCTCCACCCACGGCGCCTTCGGCGCGCTGGCACACGGCATCGGCACCTCCGAGGTCGAGCACGTGCTGACCACGCAGTGCCTGATCCAGAAGAAGTCGAGCAACATGCGCGTGCGCGTCGATGGCGAGGTCGGCCCCGGCGTGACGGCCAAGGACATCGCGCTCGCCATCATCGGCGAGATCGGCACCGCCGGCGGCACCGGTTTCGCCGTCGAATTCGCCGGCTCGGCGATACGCAAGCTATCCATGGAAGGGCGCATGACGCTGTGCAACATGGCGATCGAAGGCGGTGCGCGCGCCGGTATGGTGGCCGTCGACCAGACCACCATCGACTATGTGCAAGGCCGTCCTTATGCGCCCAAGGGCGAACAATGGGAGGTTGCCGTAGCCGCCTGGCGCGAGCTGCACAGCGACGACGACGCGGTGTTCGACCATGAGGTCGTGCTCGATGCGGCACAGATTCGCCCGCAGGTCACCTGGGGCACGTCGCCGGAGATGGTCGCGCCGGTGGATGCGAAGGTGCCCGATCCGGCCACAGAGGCGGACGCGGTGAAGGCCGAGGGCATGCGACGTGCGCTGGCCTACATGGGCCTGGAGGCCGGCACCCCGATCGGCCAAATCGCGGTGGACAAGGTGTTCATCGGCTCCTGCACCAATTCACGCATCGAGGATCTGCGCGCTGCCTCCGCCGTGGCCAAGGGCCGCAAGGTGGCCAGCAACGTCAAGCTTGCGATGGTGGTGCCGGGCTCGGGTCTGATCAAACGCCGGGCCGAGGAAGAAGGGCTGGACAAAATCTTCGTCGAGGCCGGTTTCGAGTGGCGCGAGCCGGGCTGCTCCATGTGCCTGGCGATGAACGCCGACCGGCTGGAGCCGGGCGAGCGTTGCGCCTCGACCTCGAATCGCAACTTCGAGGGCCGCCAGGGGCAGGGCGGGCGCACTCATCTGGTCAGCCCCGCGATGGCCGCGGCGGCAGCGGTGGCCGGGCATTTCACCGATGTGCGTTCCTGGTAAGGAGATAGATCATGCAGGCATTTACCACGCATACGGGCAAGGTGATCCCCCTCGACCGGGCCAACGTCGATACCGACGCGATCATCCCCAAGCAGTACCTCAAGTCGATCAAGCGTTCCGGCTTCGGCCCGAGCCTGTTCGACGATTGGCGCTATCTCGATCCCGGTGAGCCGGGCATGGACAACAGCAGGCGCCGGCCCAATCCTGACTTCGTGCTCAACGACGCGCGCTACGCGGGCGGCACCGTGCTGCTGGCGCGCAAGAACTTCGGCTGCGGCTCCTCGCGCGAGCATGCGGTATGGGCGCTGGACGACTACGGCATCCGCACGGTGATCGCACCGAGCTTCGCCGACATCTTCTTCAACAACTGCTTCAAGAGCGGGCTGCTGCCCATCGTGCTCGGCGAGACCGTGGTCGATGCGCTGTTCGCCGCGGTGGCGGCAACGCCGGACTACGCGCTGACCATCGACCTGGCCGCGCAGACCCTGAGCACGCCGGACGGGCAGGCGTACCGCTTCGAGATCGACCCTTTCCGCAAGCATTGCCTGCTGGAGGGTCTGGATGACATCGGCTTGACGCTGCAGCACGCCGACGAGATCCGCGCATACGAGGCGCGGCACCGTAAAGAGGCGCCATGGCTGTTCGCCGCGGGCGAGTGACTGCGTCGAGGATGTGAGCGTCCCCGCATGGATTCCGATCACCGTAGCGGCAGCGGTCTTCCAGGTTTGGCGCACCGCGTTGCAGGCGCGGCTGCGCGAATCGCTGACGGCCGGCGGCGCGGGCTTCGTGCGCTACCTGTACGCGCTACCGCTGGACCTGGCGATGCTGCTGCTCGCCTGGGCGTGGCTCCGCGTCGAGTTGCCAGCACTATCGCCGGAATTCCTGCTGCTGTGTCTGCTCGGCGGCTTGGCCCAGAACATCGCCACTGTGCTGCTGATCAGCGCCTTCGGTCTGCGCAACTTCGTCGTCGGCACGGCCTACGCCAAGACGGAGTCGGCCCAGTTGGTGGTGATCTCCGTAGTGGTGTTCGGCATCAGCCTCCCGCCGCTGGCGGTGGCCGGGATTTTGCCGGCGGTGGTCGGTGTGCTGTTTCTGTCCTTTGCAGGACGGCACATGAGCTCGGGCGAGCTGCTGCGCGCCTCGCTGCAGCCGGCGGCACTGTACGGCTTGGGCTCAGGCCTGTGTTTCGCCATCACCGGGCTGGCTTTGCGCGAGGCGAGCCTGACGCTGCCGGATGCGCTGCCGGTTCTGTTCAAAGCGTTGCTGATCCTGTTGGTGACCAACGTGCTGCAGACGCTGATGCAGGGCGGCTACATGGCTTGGCGCCAGCGCCCCCAACTGGCCGCTTGTCTGCGCGCCTGGCGCCGCGCGGCACCGGTCGGTGTACTGTCGGCGCTCGGGTCGGCGGCATGGTTCGCGGGCTTCGCACTGACGCATGTCGCACTGGTGCGCGGACTGGGGCAGATCGAGGTCCTGTTCACCTTTCTGGTCGGGCGTTTCTACCTGCACGAGCGGGTACGCACCGGTGAGGCTCTGGCGCTGGTGGTGGTAGCATTCGGCGTGGTGATGATCGCCGCGTCGGAGATGGTCTGACTCGTCCCCGGCCCTTTCATGATGAGCCCTTACGAGGTTGAAGGTCCATGAGCCACCTGGTCATCCTGCCGATCCTGATCCCCCTGTCGGCGGGCGCCTTGCTCCTGCTCGCCGAGCGCCTGGGGCGCTCTGCGGAGCGCCCCATCGGCGTCGTGGCTACGGCGGCGCTCCTGCCGGTCGCCTTGATTCTGCTCGTCCAGGCTACCGGGGACGCACCGCAGGTCTATTATCTCGGGGACTGGCCGGCACCCTATGGGATCGTGCTGGTCGTGGACCGGCTCAGCGCCCTGATGCTGACCCTCTCCGCCGTTCTGGCGCTGCCGGCCCTGCTCTATGCCCTGGACGGCGACGACGGAAGGGGGCGGCATTTCCATGCCTTGTTCCAGATGCAGCTGCTGGGGGTGAACGGCGCCTTCCTGACCGGGGATCTCTTCAACCTCTTCGTCTTCTTCGAGATCCTGCTCATCGCCTCCTACAGCCTCCAGCTCTACGGGGGCGGTGCGCCCAGGGTCCGCGCGGCCTTGCATGTGCTGGTGCTGAATCTCGTGGGCTCGGCGGTCTTCCTGATGGCGATCGCCGCAATCTACGCCGCTACCGGCACCCTCAACATGGCGGATCTGGCGGCTCGGGTCGCGGCGGCCGGGCTGGAGCAGGCTGGACTCCTGCGGGCGGGCGGTCTGCTTCTGCTGGTAGTCCTCGCCCTGAAGGCCGCCCTCGTGCCCCTGGGGTTCTGGCTGAGCCCGGCCTACTCGGCAGCGTGCGCACCCGCGGCGGCCCTGTTCACGATCCTGACCAAGGTCGGGGTCTACGGGGTCCTGCGGGTCCATGGCCTGATCTTCGGTCCCGAGGCCGGTCACGCCGCCTCCTTGGTGGATCCCTGGCTGGTGCCCGTCGGGCTGGCGACCGTCGCGACCGCGACCCTCGGGGTGTTGGCGAGCCGTGAGCTCCGGCGCCTGTTGGCTTACCTAGTGGTCCTGTCCGCGGGCACCCTGATCGCGACCCTCGGGCTGGCCTCCGAATCGGCCACCTCGGCGGTTCTCTTTTACACCCTCAACAGCACCCTGGTCGGCGGCGGGCTCTTCCTGCTCGCCGACCTGATTGCCCGGCAACGCGGTGATGCCGGGGCGGACCTGGGCCGGCCGCGGTCGGTCGTCCAGCCTGGACTGCTGGGGGCCTTGTTCTTCATCGGCGCCGTGGGTGTGGTCGGGCTACCGCCGTTTGCGGGCTTTGCCGCCAAGGTCTACATCCTCGAAAGCGCCCTCTCCCAACCTGCCGCAGGCTGGATGCTCGGCCTGATCCTGGGAACCGGGCTGGTGGTGATCGTCGCCCTCAGCCGGGCCGGAAGCGCGATCTTCTGGCGCACCGGAGAGACGCCGCCACAGGGTGAGAAGGCAGGTGTGCTCAGGCTCGCCTCTACCGGCGGGCTCGTCACGGCGACGGCGCTCTTGATGGCCATTGCCGGTCCCGTCACCGAGTACACGCGCGCCACTGCTACCCAGCTCGCCGACCGGGCCGGCTACGTGGAGGCGGTCATGGCCAACGAGGGGGTGAGCATCCCGGCCAGCCAACGGAGACCTTTCCCATGAAGACTCGCCACGCCTGGATACCGCATCCCTGGCTCAGTCTCCTGCTCCTGCTGGTCTGGCTGCTCCTGAACGACAGCCTGGCTCCGGGGCAGATCCTGCTCGGCGCCGTGCTCGGGGTGCTTATTCCCCTGTTCACCAAGCGGTTCTGGCCGCAAACACCCGAGCTGAGGCGACCCTTCTCAGCGCTGCGACTGGCGGGGCTGGTACTCTATGACATCGTCGTCGCCAATTTCGTGGTCGCGCGGATCGTGCTCGGACCTTCGAATGCCGTCAAACCTGCCTTCGTGCGCGTGCCCCTGGACGTGACCGGCGACTTCGCCATCACCCTGCTCGCCAGCGTCGTCTCCCTGACGCCCGGGACCGTCTCGGCGGAGCTGGACACCCGGCGCAGATACCTGCTGGTCCACGCCCTGAGCGAGGAGGATCCGGATGCCCTGGTGCACCGGATCAAGTCCCGCTACGAGATACCTGTCAAGGAGATACTCGCATGCTGAGCGCGGCCGTTTCCATTGCCTCCGCCCTGTTCGGCGTGGCGCTGCTGCTCAACGCCTGGCGGCTGCTGCGCGGCCCCGATGCCGTGGATCGCATCCTCGCCCTGGACACCCTCTACATCAACGCCGCCGCACTCATCATCCTCTACGGCATCCACATCGGGCGTCCGGACTTCTTTGCCGCGGCCCTGCTGATCGCCCTGCTCGGATTCGTCAGCACCGTAGCGCTGGCCAAGTTTCTGCTGCGTGGGGACATCATCGAATGATGCAGAGCCTGGCAGACCTGCTGACCGCCGCGCTCCTGCTCCTGGGGGCCGGATTCGCCCTGATCGGGTCGATCGCGATCCTGCGCCTGCCGGACATCTTCACTCGCCTGCACGGCCCCGCGAAGGCGACCACCCTGGGCGTGGGCGGGATCCTGCTCGCGTCGATCCTCTACTTCTCGACCCACGGGGACCTCAGCCTGCATGAGCTGTTGATCAGCATCTTCCTGTTCATCACTGCCCCGGTGAGTGCGCATAGCATCGCCCGCGCCGCCCTGCATCGGCGGTGCAGGAGCATCGCGCCCCTTGCCGACGAGGATCGTCCCGTGTCTCCCGGGGATCGAGAGTCCCCGGCGGATCTTTCGGATGCGGAGACGGGGCAGGGGTCCAAATTCGGCTGACGATCATGGGGCGAGTCGAGCCAGTTCAGAAATCAAATGTCGCCTCGCCCCTGATCGTCCCCTCACCCCGGCCCTCTCCCATAAAGGGAGAGGGGGCAGAGGTGCTTCGCGAGCTTCATCGTAGTTGGTCTTCCCTCATGGCGAATTCTTTCGACTGGCGGCTCTTCGAGACACTACCCGTGATTGGGATCCTCCGCGGCTACAGCGTCGAGGAGGTCGAGAAGATCGTCCTCCACTGCGCCAACGGCGGTCTGTGCAACCTCGAGATCACCATGAACAGCGACAATGCCGCCGCCTCGATTTGCGCCGCCAAGGAGCGGGCGGAAGGCAGGATGAACCTGGGAGCGGGCACCGTGTGCACCCTGGATGATCTGGATGCGGCCCTCACCGCGGGTGCGACCTTCATCGTCACGCCCATCGTCAATGCCGATGTCATCCTTGCCTGCAAGGAGGAGAAGGTGCCCGTCATTCCGGGCGGATTTACTCCGACGGAGATCTATCAGGCCTGGCAATTGGGCGCGGACATGGTCAAGCTCTTTCCCGCCAACCGATTCGGGCCGGGATACCTGAAGGACATCAGGGGCCCTCTGGACCGAATAAAACTGGTGCCGACCGGAGGCGTGGATCTGGAGAACCTGCCTGCCTACCTGGAGAACGGCGCCTACGGCTTCGGCGTCGGCAGTCCGTTGTTCGACAAGCGACGGGTCGAAGCCGGAGACTGGGACTGGGTGGAGGGACAGGCCCGGCGGTTCGCCGCCGCGTACCAGAGCTGGACGGCCGCGAATCGCCGCACAGTGGTGGAATAGCTCCCTGATGACCGAACCGGTCAGCCGAGCACCCGCAGCAGCCAGCTGCCGATGTCTTGGATCTCCTCCAGGCACACCGAATGGGGTATCGGATAGGTGTGCCACTCGATGTCGTAATCCAGGCCCTTCAGGTAGTCGCAGGATTGCCTGCCGGCTTCGACCGGAATCACCGGGTCCTGCGTCCCGTGGGCCATGAACAGGGGGGTAGACGCATTGGCCGGAGCGAGTCCCTCGGCTACTGCCGCCGGCAACGGCAGGTAACAGGAGATCCCCAGCACGCCTGCAAGAGGCTGCGGATAGCGAAGCCCCCCGTGCAGGGCGATGGCCCCGCCCTGCGAGAACCCGGCCACGACGATGCGCTCAGGTGGGATACCTCTCGCGTTCTCCGCATCTATGTAGCCATGAAGGATTTCCTCGGACTCGTGCACGCCGGCCGCATCGGCGCGGCGCGCGATGTCGGCGTCCAGGACGTCGTACCAGGCGCGCATGACGTAGCCGCCGTTGATCGTGACCGGGCGCATCGGGGCGTGGGGGAACACAAAGCGTGTATGCTCGATGAGCGCCGAGCCCAAGTGCGGCACGATCGGCTCGAAGTCGTGCCCGTCGGCCCCGAGGCCGTGCAGCCAGATCACGCTGGCATCGGCGGATGCCGGCGGATGGACAATGACTGCGTCAGAGGGAAATTTCATCGAGATACGAGCTCCGTCAGGGAAGTAGGTCTGAGACCGGAACGGACCGCCCGGTAGCATGTAACGGGGTAATTTGGCGGCTGCCGTCCAGTATTCTGCGGTCCCGGTATTCGCTGCCGTGAGGCTGCCGGTACACCTCGAGGACTTGTGCTTCTAGATTCAGTATCCAGTAATCATCTATCCCATTGCGAGCATACATGGCCAGCTTTCTGGTGCGGTCAAACTCCAAAGAGCTATCCGCCACCTCGACCACGAGCAGGGCCGTTTTCGGGTGGCTGTCACGGTAGTCGCGGGGGGAACCGACGACCACTGCGATATCAGGCTCGGGCTCTGATCGGTCATCGACGACCAGAGGAAGTTGTGCGCGAACGTCGAATCCTGCGCGAAAAGCAGCTCGGAGCGCTTCTTCAACCAAGCGTACTCCGGTACTGTGCAGGCTCCTTTGAGGTGTCCTATCCAAGATCTCTCCGTCGACAAGCTCCAAGCGTGTGCCGGGCCTGAATCCACCCGAAAGGATCATCTGCTCGTACTCGGTGCGCGTCCAGACATGGGTCCGATGAGCGGTGGCTGGCATTGGCTGGCGGCCTCGTGGCGTGTCGTCTGGATCGATGATCGGCGAGGGTTGGCTACTGCGTCAAGGTGGGAGGCACAGGACGACAAATGACCGAGCTGACCCTCTTCGTTGGCTGGGGTGAGGTGGTGGAGCTCTACTACTGGCCGCACCTGCGCCCCCTCTATGAGTCCGGGCGGCTGATCCCGGTGATCGCCGAAACAGAGGCGAAATGCCGCCTGGTGTCCGGGCTGCTGCTGCCCTGGGGCTCGACGGAGTTGGAGGGGATGATCTCCGCTTGCCGTTTCCGGCGCATCTTCATCCTCTCCCCCCCGGCCCTGCACCTGCCGCAGTTGCTGCGCTGCGCGGAGCTGCTCCGCTCTGTCGGGTCTCGCTGCGAGCTGTTCGTGGAAAAACCTGTGGGTCTCGACTCCGTCGAGGCGGCGGTCGGGCTTCGCCGGCTCGGCGCCTCGCCCCTCCCGGACGGGATCGTGGTGCGCCACATCGATCACTACACGCAGAAATGGGCGGTGCGTTGGCTGCGCGCGCACTTCGACGAGGTCATCGGGCTGCTCGGGCGGCTCACGGAGGTCCTGTTCGTCTCCCTGGAGCGCAGGGAGATCACCGTCTCACCCGTCTTTGCCGCAGGCTACGCCCGCGAGCACGGCATCCACGCCTGGGCTCTGCTCGATCATTGCATTCCGGTGTTGGCTGACGAGGCGCTGGAGGTCGAGGCGGTGCACGCCTGGCGCCACCGGAACTGTCCCCCCATCTGCTCCGCCGAGAGTGCCTTCCGCATCGACTACCGGGCGCGCGGGCCATCCCTGGCCGGGATACCGGTGCGGATCTGCGCGGGCAAGGCAATGGCTGCCACCGACAAGCGGCTGGTGCTGCGCGGCACCGATGCGGAGATCGTCGCCTACTTCAACGAGGACCGGATCTCCTACCATGGCCCGGGTGGCGAGCGGTCGCTGGGTGACGACCCGTCAGGCGACGACGGATTGGCCCGCCAGCCCGCCTACCGGACCATCATGGAAGGCATCTTCGAGCGGAATGCCGGCGACGGCGTGACCATCGGCCTCGAAGACGGGCTGCTGGCCCTGGAGCGCATCGATCTCGCCGCTACCCGCTTCCCCCCACCGGTGGAGTACCCACAGGGAGAAACGCCCCCGGAGATCGCCGAGCTGCTCGGCTGAGTGTGCCGCGTGGCCAAGGGGCCTCCTCGACCATCCCCCCGCACGGGATGAGCCAAGCTCCAGGCCTGGACCGACAGGTTGGTATTGGACTGTGGTCGGGAGCGCACCCTGCTCCGTCTTCTTGCCCGATCGCCTTCCCGTTGCCCCTGGGCTCTGCCGAGCCCGCTACTTGCCCTCGAGGTACTGCTCGTCGCTGAACGAGTAGACCCAGCGGGGGCGAAACACCACGAGCACGGCCAGCGCCCAACCGTTGAGGAATGCCTCGGGGAGGAACATCAGGGGGAAGTAGGGCAAAACCCTGTCGCTGAGCTCGGCGAAGCTGTAGACGCCGCTCGACACCAGCAGCCAGGTCACCAGGTAGCCGCAGGTTACACCAACGAATCCGCCGGTCAGGAAACCGTTGACAAGGACATAGACGAGGAACTGCTTGGGCAGGTACCAGCGAATCAGAATCAGCAAGATCTGCGTCAGGGTTATGGGAGCCACCCCGGCGACCACGGCATTCACCAGGAAACCGTCCCAGCCCGAACCGTTGTTGATGCAGAGGCCGGCCAGAGCCAGGGATGAGGCGATGACCGACAGGGACCAGCCGAACATGAGGGTGACAGCGGTCAGCCCCAGCAGGTGGTAGGACAAGCCCGGCAACATGTCGGCATGCATATGCCAGAGGAGCAATAACGCAACCGTAGCACCCAAATACACGTTCAGCTGCTCGGCGTTCCCGAGTCTGGACCAGGGGGCCATGCGCAGAGAGCTGATCAAGGCGAGCCCGTACAGGAGGCCCATCAGCCAAGTCAGGAGAGGGGGGAAGAGTGAGCTGTCGACGGTCATGATTCCTACGGCCTGCAATCGGTCAACGATCATGGGGCAAGGTGGCATGCCATTCTATGGGGTAGACGCGGTCCAGGATCGTCCGCTGTCGTGTCTTGAATATTCCCATGGTGGGGATTTTCGAGGTCCCCTGAAATCCCCTTCACTTCCGTTGCGGCGGATTCCTCTCTAAGATTGGCAACCATTGTTGCGTCCCGATAACCGCCCGCGCTTCTCGCAACCGCCCCCGGGATTGTCGATGTTGCCTCTGATCGTCTGCGTTCCCTTCCTCGGCGCCCTGCTCCTTCCCCTCGCCGTCAGACGGCTGCGGCTGCGGCCGGCATCGGCGGCCGGTGCAACCGCCGGACTCGCCCTGATCCTGCTGATCACCCGTATGCCCGCGGTGTACTCGGGACAGGTGCTGATCGAGAGCCATGATTGGATCCCGGCCATAGGTCTTGCGGCTTCGTTCCGGCTCGACGGACTCGGCCTCCTCTTCGCCCAGCTCATACTCGTCATCGGGATGTTGGTGCTCTTCTATGCCCACTACTACCTGTCGGCGGACGAGGGCGGCCCCCGCTTCTATTCCTTTCTGCTGCTCTTCATGGGTGCCATGCTGGGCGTGGTGCTCTCGGAGAATCTGCTCCTGATGCTCCTGTTCTGGGAGCTGACCAGTCTATCCTCGTTCCTGCTGATCGGCTTTCGCCGGCGCGACAGTGAGGCGCGCCAGGGGGCGCGGCTTGCGCTCTTCATCACCGGCGGCGGAGGGCTGGCACTGCTCGCGTCCGTGCTGCTCATCGGGCACCTGATCGGAAGCTACGAGCTTTCGGACCTGTTGGCGGCGGGGGGTCGGGTCAAGCAGTCTGGGCTTTACCCCTTGATTCTCGGTCTCTTCCTACTGGGCGCCCTCACCAAGTCCGCTCAGTTTCCCTTTCACTTCTGGCTGCCCCGCGCCATGTCGGCGCCCACACCCGTGAGCGCCTACCTGCACTCGGCGACCATGGTCAAGGCCGGGATCTTCCTTCTCGGGCGGTTTTCCCCGATCCTCGCCGGGACGGATCTCTGGTTCTATTCGGTGGGCGCGGCCGGACTCCTCACCCTGTTGCTGGGTGCTTGGCTCGCCCTCTTCCAGCATGACCTCAAGGGACTCTTGGCCTACTCCACCATCAGCCACCTGGGACTGATCACACTGCTCTTCGGCCTCGGTACTCCCCTGGGGGAGGTCGCCGCCGTCTTCCACATCATCAACCATGCCGTCTTCAAGGCATCCCTGTTCATGGCGGCCGGCATCATCGAGCATGAGTGCGGCACCCGCGACATGCGCAAGATCAACGGCCTGTTCAAGTACATGCCCTACACGGCCCTGCTGGCCATGGTGGCGGCGGGCGCCATGGCAGGAGTGCCGCTGCTCAACGGCTTCCTGTCCAAGGAGATGTTCTTCGGCGAGACCCTCTACCTGCACTGGCTCGGAGAGGCATCCTGGCATTGGCTGCTCCCCGCGGCAGCGGCCCTCGCGGGGGCGCTGGCTGTCGCCTACTCCCTGCGCTTCATTCACGATGTCTTCTTCAACGGGGAGCCGAAGGGCCTGAGCAGGACACCCCACGAGCCGCCGCGCTTGATGAAGGTACCCGTGGAGATCCTGGTTGTGCTGTGCGTCGCCGTTGGCACCTTTCCGGGCGTCACGGTGCGCCCGGTGCTCGAATCCGCGGCCCAAGCGGTGGTGCAACGTCCGCTGCCGGCCTTCAGCCTGGCCATCTGGCACGGCTTCAATCTCCCCCTCCTCATGAGCATTTTCGCGCTCGCCGGCGGTGCCCTGCTCTACGCCCACCGCCGATGGGTGTTCGCCACCTACGACCGTATCCCCTTTCGAGTGAGCGGCAAGGCCCTGACCGAGGGCCTCCTGGAGCGTCTCTTCCAGGCCGGTCGCCGCCTCGATGCCCTGATCGACAATCGCAGTCTGTCGCGCTATGTGCTTCTGCTCCTGGTCTGTTCCGTGGCGGCGGGAGTCGCCGGTTATTGGGGTGAGCCCATCGGCGGTGACGGCCCCATGACTCCGATCGGCCTGGATGTCCTGGTCGGCGGACTGCTGCTCGGGGCGGGGGCGGTCGCTACTGCGGTCTGGCACCGACACCGACTTCGCGCCCTGCTGCTGCTCGGACTCGTCGGGCTGATGGTCTCCCTGTTCTTCGCCCGCTTCTCTGCTCCGGACCTGGCCCTGACCCAGCTCCTGATCGAGATCGCCACCCTGATCCTGATCCTGCTCGCTCTCTACTACCTGCCCCTGGGCATCAGGGCGGAGCTCAGTACCGACCGGGGTGCGCGGGACGCCCTGCTCGCCCTTGCTGTCGGTTCCGGAGCGGCTGTCCTCTGCTATGCCATGCTCACCCAAGGGTCGGACAGCATCTCCACCTTCCACCTGGTGGAGAGCAAGCCGGGCGGGGGCGGCACCAATGTGGTGAACGTGACCCTGGTGGATTTCCGCGGCTTCGACACCTTGGGCGAGGTGACGGTGCTCGGCATCGCGGCAATCGGCATCCTGGGAATGCTGGCCGGCCTCTTCGTCCGGGGACCAGATCGAGACCCCCGCGGGAGGCCCTGGTCCCGCGATCCCCGCCCTTTGATCCTAGTCATCCTGTCCAGGCTGCTGCTGCCCATGGCCCTCCTGGTCGCCGTCTGGCTGTTCCTGCGCGGCCACAACGCGCCGGGGGGTGGGTTTATCGCGGGCCTGGTGGCCGGAGTCGCCCTGATCCTGGAGTACATCGCCGAGGGCAGCCGGGATACGGATCGGCGGATGCGCTGGAATCTCGTAGGTCTGATCGGAGTGGGAATATCGATCGCGACCCTCACCGGCCTCGGGAGCTGGCTGCTCGGGTATCCCTTCCTTACCAGCAGCTTCGGCTACCTGACCCTGCCGGTGATCGGGACCTTCGAGCTGACCAGCGTCATGCTCTTCGACCTGGGGGTCTTCCTCGTCGTACTGGGCACATTGCTGCTCGTTCTGTCCGGCATCGGGCGCCTGAGTCTCGCAGAGGAGGAGCATCCCTGATGGAGCTCGCGGTTTCCATTCTCGTCGGCCTGATGACCGCCAGTGGCGTCTACCTGATCCTGCGCCGGCGCACCTTCTCGGTCGTGCTCGGGATCTCCCTGCTCGGCTACGCAGTGAACCTCTTCCTGTTCGTCAGCGGCGGTCTGACTCTCGACAGCGCTCCCCTGCTCGGACGGGGTTTTCAGGTCTACCCGGACCCACTGCCCCAGGCCCTGGTGCTGACTGCCATCGTGATCGGGTTCGCCATGACCGCCTTCCTGATCGTGTTGGCCCTGCGCGCCCTGCGGGAGCTCGGCGACGACCGGGTCGACAGCGGAGAGTCCTAGCCTGGTGGGGTATATGATTCAGGCATTCATCGGACTGGACATCCGATATCACTAACCGCCTAAAAGAGGAGACCGACCGATGTCCGAAGCCGTTCGGATTCACCACGTCAGTCTGATTGTCTCGGATACGAGCCGTGCCTTGGCCTTCTACCGGGACCTGTTGGGGCTGACGCTCGACACGAACCGTCCGGATCTCGGCTATCCAGGCGCTTGGCTATGGGTGGGGAAGCAGCAGATCCATCTCTTGGAGCTACCGAATCCGGATCCTGCGCAGGGCCGCCCGCAGCACGGCGGACGCGACCGCCATTTGGCCCTGACGCTGAAGGATACCGAATCGTTCGCCCGAGACCTGGAGCAGGCAGGAATTCCCTTTACGCGAAGTCGCTCGGGTCGCCGCGCGCTCTTTTGCCGTGACCCCGACGGCAACGCGATCGAGCTGATGGAAGTCGCCTAGAACCCCCGGTAATACCAAAGATTGTCCCAGCCTGGGAGGGAATAGGGGGATGCGGAGGGAGGCGTTTTTCCAGCCATGCCCGCCGAGTCCGTACCGTGGGACGGAGGCGGCTCTGCAGCGGATCGCGAGGTATCTTCCTGCCAGGGGTCGAGCTCGAACCGCCATGGAGCCAGGTTGCGGAAGGCTTGGCGGTCGCGCTCTATGTGCTCCATGAATGCCTCGTGGCGGCGCTGAGTCGCCTGGTCCCGTGCTTCCTTCTGTGCCGCCCCCCAGGGGTCGATCCAGCGTCGATGTGCATCCATCGCCTCCTTTTGGGCGCGCCGCCGGTCTTCACTCGCCTGCCGTTGTGCCCGAACCTCGGCGAGCCATTCGCTGATCGGCTCCGGTGGGGAAGCCCCCACAGGCGGAGCGGGGGGCTCCTGGGCCGAAACGGACACGACGACCAGTCCGGAGCAGAGGGCTAGCGTGAGTATTTGCAATCGTGGGGACATTCAATCCCTCTCACCGCCAAACCGGCTTACATGAGACAGGGCGCGAACGATCGATACGTTAATAAATTAACATATATCGAAATAATCAAGGGTGCACTGCGGCAGATCAATTTTTGCTCAATCTTGCCTTGGCGAAGGAGCGCGGCTATTCCTGAGATGGGCCCCGCTGCCGGAGCTGTGATTCTTCTGGAGAGTCGCTACGTGCGGTTTGTGGGGACCGGCGATCTCGCGCGCGATCGGAGTCTGGGCGGAGAGCTTGTGGAAAAATCGGACACCTGCTGCAGCCACCCGAGCTCTGCGGCAAGGGATTAGTCGATCAAAGCGTTTTCGAGACGGGAACAGATCTGGTCGCGCAGACAGTTCAGAGCGTTCTGCTCCGTCACGGGCTTCCCGTCCGCGGTGGTGATGAAGAAGATGTCGTCCGCCTCGGCACCGACGGTAGCTATCTTGGCGCTTTGCAGGCTGATTCCGCAGATATCGAAAACGGCCCCGACAGCGGCGAGCAGGCCCGGCCGGTCGAGGGTGACCAGGCGCATGACCGTCCGGTCGTTGCAATCGTCCGCGGAGAAGCTCACCCTGGTCTCGGTCGGAAAATGGCGGAGCTGGCGGGGAACCGGGCGGGTGACCTGCAGATCCGGCGCCTCTTTCTCGGAGAGCTCCCGAATCAGCGCGTCTCGAATCTCCCGGATGTGCCGGTCATCGAGTATCGGCGAAGACCCCCCCATGTCGAGCACGTAATATGCGCTCAGCGTCATCGCATCGTCGGTCGTCATGATGCGCGCGTCCAGGACACTCAGGCCGGAACGATCCAGCAACGCTGTCGTGCGTGCGAACAGGTGCTCTCGGTCCGGCGAATAGATGAGAATCTCGGTGCCACCTCGGTGGGTCAGGGGGCGGATGGCGACCAGCGGCAGCCACTCTTCGGACGCCTGGAGGATCGTCCTGGTCTGCCAGACGATCTCGTCCGGGGAGTTGTGCAGGAAGTAGTCGAGGCTGAACTTGATCCATAACGCCTTGCAGCTTTCGGCACTGATCCCGTACTTGGACAAAAGACGCAATGCCTCGGTCTGTTTCTGCTGGATCAGCTCGTCCTGTGCCTGGGGGTTTTCCAGCCCCCGGATCAGGGCACGGCGGGTGGCATGGTAGAGGTCCCGCAGCAGGGAGTCCTTCCAAGAATTCCAGCGCTCAGGGTTGGTTCCTCTTATGTCGGCCACGGTCAGGAGGTAGAGGTAGTCCAGGCGCGTGGGGTCGCCCACATCCGCGGCGAATGTCTGGATGACCTCCGGATCGCTGGTGTCCTTGTGCTGTGCCGTCAGGGACATGATCAGGTGTTTCTCAACGAGCCAGGCGACGAGATGGCTGTCGTAATCGGAAAGGTCGTGACGGAGGCAGAAATCCAACGCATCCCTGGCCCCGATGAGGGAATGATCACCCCCCCGCCCCTTGCCGATGTCGTGGAACAGGCCGGAGAGACAAAGCAGCTCGATCTTGGGAATGGAGCGTGCGATGGCGCTGCACAATGGGTACTCCGCCGCCCGCTCGGGGGCCAGGAAACGACGCAGATTGCGCATCACCCGCAGGCTGTGCTCATCCACGGTGTAGACGTGGAAGAGGTCGTACTGCATGCGACCGACGACCTTCGCGAACACCGGGATGTAGGCGGCGAGCACACCGTACTCGTTCATCCGCTGCATCGCATTGGTGACGCCCGGGTGGCGCATGATCTCCATGAAGAGACCGCGGGCCCGTGGGTCCTTCCGCACCTCGTCGTCGATGAGGTGGAGATGCTCGCGAATCAGACGTGTCGTACTGGCCCGTACCCCTTCGATCTCCGGGTGAGTGTGCAGGACATAGAAGACCTCGATGAGCGCTACGGGGTCGCGACGGAAGACTTCGTTCCCCGTCACCTCCAGAAAGCCGCTGCGCGACTGGAAGCGATCGTTGATTTTGACCGGCGGTCCGAGCCGGTCATGGAGCAGGATGGCCTCCTGGAAAAGCTGCAACAGCATCTCGTTGAGCCGATTGAGGCCCATGACGGTACGATAATACCCCTGCATGAACTGCTCGACGGCCAGGGTTGCGCTCCGGTCGGCAAAGCCGAGCTCTTCGGCAAGGGTACGTTGGTAGTCGAACAGCAGCCGGTCTTCGCTGCGACCCGTGAGACGATGCAGGGCGAATCGGATGCGCCAGAGCAGCCGCTGACCCTCCATCAGGGCCTGATTCTCGTCCTCGGTCAGGAAACCGTGGGTGACCAGATCGTACAGGGTCTCGGCGCCGAAATGGCGCTTGGCCACCCAGCCGATCATCTGGATATCCCGTAATCCTCCGGGGTTCTCCTTGATGTTCGGCTCCAGGTTGTAGGCTGTATCCCCGAACTTGTGCCAGCGCGTCTGCTGCTCGTGGATCTTGGCCTCGAAAAACTCCTCGCTCGGCCAGATCCGGTCGGGAGCGGTGGCAGTACGCATACGCTCGTACAGGGCCGGGGAGCCGGCGAGCAGGCGGGCCTCGATGAGGTTGGTGATGACCGTAGCATCGGCGCTGGCCACCTGCACACAGTCTTCCACGGTCCGAACGCTGTATCCCGGCTTCAGCCCGATGTCGAAGAGGAAGGTTACGAGGTCGGCACAGGGGGGGGCGAGGGCCTGTTGCTCGGTGTCCTCCAAGAGGATCATGATGTCCACGTCCGAGCCCGGATGGAGCTCCTGGCGCCCGTACCCGCCGACCGCCACGAGCGACGCGCCCGCCGCGGTCGGCATGTGCCGTCGCCAAGATTCCTGCACCAAGGTGTCCACCAGGAGGCTTCGGGCCAGCAGGAGGTCGCCGATCCCCACCCCCTGGTCGTAGCACCGGAAAAGATGCTGGGTGCCCTCGCTCAGTGTGCGACGAAAGGACGCGACCGGATTGGCCTGGGAATTCAGAAGCCCCTGCAGCTTGTCCCGTGCCTGTGTCCAGCAGGCGGCTTGCTGCCCGCCATCCATCATCGAGGGCTCGTTTGCTCGCGCTCCTCGGCGCGCAGGGTCAGAACCTCGTGGCCGTCCTCCGTAACCAGCACAGTGTGCTCCCACTGGGCGGAGAGGCTGCGGTCCTTGGTGACCACCGTCCAGCCGTCCGGCAGCAGCTTGATGTGTCGCTTTCCGGCATTGACCATGGGCTCCACCGTAAAGCACATGCCCGGTACCAGGATCATCCCCTCGCCGGGCTTGCCGTAATGCAGGATCTGCGGCTCTTCGTGAAATTCGCGGCCGATACCATGTCCGCAGTACTCGCGCACCACCGAGTATTGCCTTCCCTCGACAAGACTCTGTATGGCATGGCCGATGTCCCCGAGGGTGGCACCGGGCCTGACCTGGGCGATGCCGACCAGCATGGCCTCCCGGGTAACCTTGGAAAGGCGCCGGGCAAGGATGGATGGCTCGCCGACGAAGAACATCTTGCTGGTGTCGCCGTGGTAACCGTCCTTGATCACCGTGATATCGATGTTGAGGATGTCTCCCTTCTTGAGCCTCTTGTTACCCGGGATGCCGTGGCATACCTGATGGTTGACCGAGGTGCAGATGGACTTGGGAAATCCCCGGTAGTTCAGAGGAGCCGGAACGACGCCTTGCACATCTACCATGAAGTCGTGGCAGATACGGTCGAGCTCGCCGGTGGTGATGCCCGGACGGATATGCTCATCGATCATCTCCAGGACCTGAGCGGCAAGGCGGCCGGCGATACGCATCTTTGCGATCTCCTCGGCTGTCTTGACGGGTACGCTCATACTGCGGGAGGTTGCATCCACGTTTAGTTGGAAAGGGCCTGGAAGAAGTCCGTAGGGTGCTGGAGAATTGCTCGAACGAGACCGGCTATGGTATAAAAAGGGTGGCGGTTCGGCAAACGGGTCGCCACGTTGCCGCGGCAAATTGCAAAGCGGCGACCCATGGGAGCGAAAAACGTCAGTTTTTCGCTTTATTTTTGGGCTACCGGGCTGCTCCATGTTTTGGAGCTGATCTCTGACCGCGGGCAACGGCACCTGTCGGAGAGCCGGCCCTCTGAAAACCACACACGCATCGACACGGTGAGCCGGGTGCCCTGGATACGGGTTGCTCGCCGGGGTGCGTGGAGGCCAAACCCGAGCTTGACGAGGTCGAAACAATGAGCGGTGTTTCCATGCGCGATATGCTGGAGGCGGGTGTTCACTTCGGACACCAGACCCGTTATTGGAACCCGAAGATGGCAGCCTACATCTTCGGCCAGCGCAACAAGATCCACATCATCAACCTGGAGAGGACCCTGCCCCTGTTCCAGGAGGCGATGAGCTATCTCGGCACCCTGACCGCCAACGGCGGCAAGGTCCTCTTCGTGGGCACCAAGCGGGCGGCCCGGGATGCCATCCGCGAGCAGGCCCTACGTTGCGGCATGCCCTTCGTCAACCATCGTTGGCTGGGCGGGATGCTCACCAACTTCAAAACGATCCGGGAGCGTATCAAGCGCCTGAAGGAGCTCGATGCCATGTTCGAGGACGGGACGGTCGATCGCTTCAGCAAGAAAGAGGCTCTGGGCCTGAGCCGCGAGCAGGCCAAGCTGGAGCGGAGTCTCGGCGGAATCAAAAACATGGAAGAGTTGCCGGATGCCTTGTACATCGTGGACGTGGGTCATGAGAAGATCGCCGTGACCGAAGCCAACAAGCTCGGGATCCCGGTAGTCGGCGTGGTCGATACCAACAACGATCCGGGCTTTGTGGACTATGTCATCCCGGGTAACGATGACGCCATCCGTGCTGTGCGTCTCTACATCGAGGGAGCAGCCTCGGCGGTGCTGGATGGGCGCTCGACCGCCGCTGCGATGGCCACGCGAGCCGAGGACGATTTCGTGGAAGTCGGCGACAAGCCGGTCGAATCCGAGCCCGCCGGACCCGAAGTGGAAAGAACTCCAGAGCAAACGAAATCTGTAGAAGGGTAGCAGCCATGGCCGTTACAGCCGCGTTGGTGAAGGAGCTTCGGGAGCGCACCGGGGCCGGAATGATGGAGTGCAAGAAGGCCTTGGTGGAAACCGGTGGAGACATCGATTCCGCCATCGAGCTGATGCGAAAGTCGGGGCAGGCAAAGGCCGCGAAGAAGGCGGGTCGGATTGCCGCCGAAGGTATGGTCGCCATGGCTGTCGCCGGCGATGCGAAGCGGGGTATCATGGTCGAGGTCAACTGTGAGACCGATTTCGTCGCCAAGGACGCGAGCTTTGCGGCCTTCACCGAAGCGGCGGCGGCACGCGCGCTGGCGACGGAGACGGCGACTGTCGACGAGCTGAGCGCTCTCCCCTTCGAGGAAGGTGGGACGACCAGCTTCGCGCAGGCCCGTGAGGCATTGGTAACGAAGATCGGTGAGAACATCAAGGTACGTCGTTTGATTCGTTTCGACGAGGTGCAGGGAGCGCTCTACAGCTACCGTCACGGCGTGCGCATCGGCGTCCTGGTAGAGATCGAAGGCGGCGATGCCGTCCTCGGCAAGGACATCGCCATGCACATCGCCGCGACGAATCCCATGTGCGTGAGCGCAGACGAGGTGCCTGCGGAGACCCTGGAGAAGGAGAAGGAGATCTTTCGGGCCCAGGCATTGGAGAGCGGCAAGCCCGAAAAGATCCTGGAGAAGATCGTCGAGGGGCGGATGCGCAAGTACCTGGAAGAGGTGACCTTGCTCGGCCAGGCATTCGTCAAGGATACGGACCTGACGGTGGAAAAGCTGCTCCGGCAGGCTGGCGCAAAGGTTCTGCGCTTTGCCCGCATCGAAGTCGGCGAAGGGATCGAGAAGAAACAGGAGGATTTCGCCGCCGAGGTCATGGCCCAGGCCCGCCGCGACTGACGGAAGGTTTCCAGCCAGTGTCGGCCCCCAGGTATCGTCGCATCCTTCTCAAGCTCAGCGGCGAAGCCCTGATGGGGAGTTGTGCCTACGGCATCGACCCGGGTGTGCTGAGACGTCTGGCCGAGGAGGTGCAGACCCTCGTGGCCGCGGGCGTACAGATCGCACTGGTCATCGGCGGCGGGAATCTGTTTCGGGGTGCGGGGCTGGCGCAAGGCGGGATCGACCGGGTCACCGGCGATCACATGGGTATGTTGGCCACCGTCATGAACTCGCTTGCCATGGGGGACGCGCTCGTGCGCCTCGGTGTGGCGGCGCGGGTCATGTCGGCTCTGAAGATCGAATCCGTCTGCGAGCACTATGTTCGCCGCCGTGCTCTGCACCACCTGGACGAAGGGCGTGTGACCATCTTTGCTGCCGGAACTGGAAATCCCTACTTCACGACGGATTCGGCCGCGAGCCTGCGGGCTGTGGAGATCGGTGCCGACCTGCTCGTCAAGGCGACCAAGGTCGACGGCGTCTATTCGGCAGATCCATTGAAGGATCCTGGGGCGGTGTACTATGGTCGCCTGACTTACAATCGAGCCTTGCGGGAAAACCTCCGCGTCATGGATGCCACGGCCATCATTCTGTGCCGGGACAATGGCATCCCGATGCGGGTGATGAACATCCATGAGACGGGGGCATTGATGCGACTGGCTGGCGGTGAGGAGATCGGCTCCCTGGTGGAGTCTGGGGAATGAGATGATCGACGACATCAAGAAAGACGCCGCGGAGAGAATGGGCAAGAGTCTGGAATCCTTGCGCCATGAGCTGGCCAAGATCCGGACCGGGCGTGCCCATCCCTCGTTGCTCGACCACTTGGTGGTTTCCTACTACGGCACGGAGGTACCCATCAAGCAGGTAGCGAACATCACGGCCGAGGATGCCCGTACTCTGGCGGTGACGCCCTGGGAGAAGGGCATGGTTCAGGCGGTGGAAAAGGCCATCATGCAGTCAGACCTCGGCCTCAACCCCAATACGGCGGGGATGGTGATCCGGGTTCCCATGCCGCCCCTGACGGAAGAGCGCCGGCGCGAGCTGATCCGGGTTGCCCGTCACGAGGCGGAGCAAGGCCGCGTTGCCATCCGCAACATCCGGCGCGATGCGAACCACGAGCTCAAGGAGGCGGTCAAAGAGAAGCTGATATCCGAGGACGAGGAGCGTCACGGCGAGGAGCTGATCCAGAAGCTGACCGACAAATACGTCAAGGAGATCGACCAAGTACTCGCCGAGAAGGAAGAGGACCTGATGTCCATTTGATCTGCCCGTTTCCATCGCGAGCTGTGGATACCGACATATCGGCGGCCAATGAAGAGACCATCCTGCGGGTGCCGCGGCACGTGGCGATCGTCATGGACGGGAACGGGCGCTGGGCATTGCAGCGAAAGCTGCCGCGCTCGGCCGGACACAGGGCCGGAGTCAAGAGTGTCCGGGCGGTCGTGGAAGAGAGCGTTCGCCAAGGCATCGGTGTCCTGACCCTGTTCGCCTTCAGCAGCGAGAACTGGCGGCGTCCGAAATCCGAAGTGAGCCTCCTCCTGGAGCTGTTCATGAGCACCTTGCGCGCCGAGGTGAGTCGCCTCAACGCGAACGGCGTGCGGCTTCGCATCCTGGGCGAGCGCGGCGCCTTCCCGGAGAAGCTGCAGCGGCGCATTGCCGAGGCAGAGCAGGCGACCGGCGACAACCGTTCCCTGTTGCTCCAAATCGCAGCCAACTACGGGGGACGCTGGGACATCTTACAGGCGTCGCGGCGGCTGGCCGCTCGGATGCGTGATGGCCGCATCGCCCCGGAGGACGTGGATGAACAGCTCTTCTCCAGTCTCCTGTCGTTTCCGGACCTTCCTGACCCCGATTTGTTCATCCGCACGGGTGGGGAGCAGCGGATCAGCAACTTCGTGCTTTGGCAGGCCGCATACAGCGAGCTCTATTTCAGCGAGCTCATGTGGCCAGATTTCGGGGTCGAAGCCTATCGGGACGCGCTGGCCGATTTTGCCCGCAGACAGCGCCGCTTCGGTTTTACCGGTGAGCAGATCGGTACGGGCGTCGACGACGCTGCCGATTCCCCCGAGGATGCGTAGAGGGTCGATACACCCCGAAAGGGGAGCCTGCACCGGGCGGCGAAGCTCGCCAGGTACCAACGCTTTGCTCCCGGGCTTCGCACCTTTGCGGCGCGGGGGGAGAGATTCATCGGGGCCGCCCTGCAACCCCTTCACCCTCGGATCTCGAGTGGCGGGCTAGGAGCCGTCGTGCCGCCAAGCAAGCTGCAGCAGCGGACCCTGACTGCGCTGATCCTCCTTCCGGTGCCGGTCGCGGCTGTCCTGCTGCTGCCTACAGAGTATCTCGCCCTCTGCCTCGGACTGATTCTGCTATTGGCGGCTTGGGAGTGGGCCGCCCTTTCCGGCCTCGCCTCCGTCGCCGGACGCTTCGCCTATACCGCTCTGCTCGCCGTATGTCTGATGGCCCTTTGGCACCTTCTCCCCCACGAGTGGTTTCTGTACCTCACCGAGGCGTTGGTGGTGTTCTGGTGCGCCGTTACCCTTTTTCTGCTTCGGGTGCGCGCCATCGAGCGTAAATCCGGAAAGGACCTGCCAACCGCCCTGGCAGGGTTGGCAGTGTTGATCGGCCCATGGGTTGCAATCATCCAACTCCACACCTACCCATCGGTAGGCCCTTATCTGGTACTCTTGTTGCTCGCGCTCATCTGGACCGCGGACATCCTCGCTTATTTTGCGGGACGTCGCTGGGGCCGGGCGAAGCTGGCGCCCAGGCTCAGTCCGGGCAAGACTCGCGCCGGTGCCTACGGGGCCTTTGGGGGCGCTGCTTTGTACGGCCTCGTATCGGGCGGGATCATGGCCCTGCCCATCCTGCACCTGGTGCTGATGGTCGCGCTGTGCATCCTGGTCGTATTGGCCTCGATAATCGGGGATCTTTTCGAGAGTTTCGTCAAGCGCCGCCGGGACCTGAAGGACTCGGGGTACCTCCTGCCGGGGCACGGCGGCCTGCTCGATCGCATCGACAGCCTGACCGCGGCCGCGCCGCTGTTCACGTTGGGTTTTTCATGGTTGGAGGCGCATCTGTGATCGGCGTCACCATACTCGGCTCCACCGGCTCCATCGGCGTAAGCACCCTGGATGTGGTGGGGCGTCATCCCGACAGGTTTCGCATCATTGCCCTGACGGCCAACCGGGACGCGGACGGGATGGCTCTGCAGTGCCGCCGCCATCGGCCCGAGTATGCGGTCATGGCGAACCCCGTCGCCGCGAGCAGGCTCAGGTTGCTGCTGACCGGGATGCCGAAGCCTCCGGAGGTGCTCGCCGGGACGGAGGCGTTGGAATCCGTAGCGGCCTTGCCTCAGGTCGATTATGTAATGGCGGCGATCGTCGGTGCCGCAGGTCTCCTGCCGACACTCGCGGCGGCACGGGCCGGCAAGCGGGTGCTGCTCGCCAACAAGGAGGCCCTGGTGGTCGCCGGCGCCCTCCTGATGCAGGCCGTCGAGGATAATGGGGCCCGGATCTTGCCCATCGACAGCGAGCACAATGCGGTGTTTCAGTGCCTGCCCCGCGAGTACCAGGATGGACGACGCGGACTGTACGCGCTGGGCGTAGAGCGGATTCTGCTGACCGCCTCCGGAGGGCCTTTTCGGGACACGCCCCTGGACCGGTTGACGGCGGTCACCCCAGAGGAGGCCTGCGCACACCCGAACTGGGACATGGGGCGCAAAATCTCGGTGGACTCGGCAACCATGATGAACAAGGGGCTGGAGCTCATCGAGGCCTGCTGGCTGTTCGGTACCGATCCCGGGCGGATACAGATCCTGGTGCATCCGCAGAGTGTGATTCATTCCCTGGTGCAGTACCGGGACGGATCCCTGCTGGCACAACTGGGAAATCCGGACATGCGGACACCCATTGCTCATGCCCTTGCCTGGCCCGAGCGGGCCGATTCCGGTGTCGCCCCCCTCGATCTTCTCGCAGTCGGCAGACTCGATTTCCGACCGGCGGAGCTGGATCGGTTTCCCTGTCTGGACCTGGCCTATCGTGCCGCTACAGAAGGCGGCTCCTGTCCTGTCATTCTGAACGCGGCGAACGAGGTGGCAGTCGCCGCATTCTTGGACCGGCGTATTTCCTTCATGGATATCGCGACCCTGGTCGCCAGGGTACTGGATCAGATCCCCGCCGAAGGCGTCGACGGATGGGAGGTCGGTCAGCTGCTCGACCTCGACCGCCAGGTGCGGGAGAGAGCGGAACAAAATCTCACTCGGTCGGTCGGATAAGCGGATGCAGGAACTATTGCTCACCGCCGGCTCCTTCCTCGTTGCCTTGGCGATTCTCATCGCGGTCCATGAATTCGGGCACTTCTGGGTTGCCCGCAAGCTCGGCGTCAAGGTATTGCGCTTCTCCATCGGTTTTGGCCGGCCTCTGCTGCGGCGTGTCAGCCCGCGCGATGGCACCGAGTATCTGTTGGCCGCCGTTCCGCTGGGCGGATACGTGAAGATGCTGGATGAGCGCGAGGGGCCTGTGCCGGCCTCTGAGCAGCACTTGGCCTTCAACAGGCAGCAGCTGTGGAAACGCGCGGCCATCGTGACGGCCGGCCCCCTCTTCAACTTCCTGTTCGCCATTCTCGCCTACTGGTGCATCCTCGTTGCCGGGGACACGGGCATGCGGGCCCTCGTCGGCGAGGTGGCCCCAGGATCCATCGCGGCCGAAGCGGGATTCTCCACCGGCGACGAGCTGTTGGCAGTTGCCGACCGACCGCAGATGCCCACCTGGGATTGGACGCTGGTCGCCCTCATGGTGGAGGTCTTGAAGGGAGTAGATCTGCCCGTACGGGTGCGCGATGAGGGGGGTATGGAGCGACTGCGGGTCCTGAACGGGAAGGCGCTTGCCCGACTTCCCGTCGATTCGGAGATCCTTTTCAATCTGGGATTGTCACCTGCATGGCCGCGGTCGCCGGCGCAAATCGGGGAGCTTTCTCCGGGGGCCCCGGCCGAGCGGGGGGGGCTGCGATCAGGCGATCTGATCATCCGTGGCGATGGCAAGGACATCGGCAGTTGGGGCGACTTTGTCGACCTGGTTCGGGCGCACCCCGGAGAGGAGCTGCATCTGGAGGTGGAGCGCGGATCGGAGAAACTGGAAATCTCGGTGACTCCGATGACCGTCGAGGAGGCCGGCCACGAGATCGGGCGGATCGGTGCCAAGCCGCAACCCCCTCCGCAGAGCCTGCTCGATCGCTACCAAACCCTGGTCAGGCTCGGACCGCTCGCGGCGGCGGGCGCCGCCGTCGGTGCGACCGTGGACATGAGTCTGCTGACCTTGCGCATCATCGGGCGCGTGCTCGTTGGAAGGGCTTCGGTCAATAACATCGGCGGCCCCATCAGCATCGCTGAAGCGGCCGGGAAGACGGCAGGCCATGGCCTGGGATCCTTCATCAAATTTCTCGCCATGGTCAGCATCAGTCTCGGCCTGATCAATCTGTTCCCCATCCCGATCCTGGACGGGGGGCACCTGCTCTACTTCGCCATCGAGGCCGTCAAGGGCAGCCCCCTCTCGGAACAGGCGCAACTGCAAGGCCAACGGGTGGGTCTGGCCCTGCTCATCGCGCTCATGACGTTGGCCTTCTACATCGACATCTCACGCTTGCTCAGCGAATAAGGGGTACGTGCCCCATTCCTTCCTATTTCGTTCGCGGGCCCCTTAACATATACTTGGCTACTTTCGAAAACGCCGCGTAGAAGCGCGGTATCCCAGGTATTCTCCCAGGGGGCAGTATTTGAGCGCACACAAGAGACTAGCCCAGGCGGGCAGGTTGCCGCTCGGTCCGGTGCTGCTCATCACCCTGATGTTGATGAATGCGTCCGTGCTCGCGCAGCAGTTCCGGATCTCCGACATCCGGGTAGAAGGCCTACAGCGCATCTCAGCGGGAACCGTATTCAACTACCTCCCTGTCCAGGTCGGGGATACCACGACGGATGCGGTGACCGCAAGGATCATTCGCACCCTCTATGCCACCGGCTTCTTCAAGGACGTGAAGGTGGAGCGCGACGGGACGGTGCTCGTCATCCAGGTACAGGAGCGGCCCGCCATCGCCGAGATAAATATTACCGGGAACAAGGACCTGGAAACAAAAGCCCTGAAGGAGGGCCTCAAGGACATCGGCTTGGTCGAGGGTCAGACGTTCGACCGCTCGGTCCTGGACCGGATCGAGCGGGAGCTCGAGCGCCAATACTATGCGCACGGGAAGTACGGTGTCGTGATCCAGTCCACCGTATCTCCGTTGGAGCGAAACCGTGTCGCCGTGTCCATCGATATCACCGAGGGCCAGACGGCCCGCATCAAACAAATCAACATCATCGGAAACAAGGCATTCAAGGAAAAGAAGTTGCTCGAGCTGTTCAAGCTCGGCCCCACCGACTGGTTTTCCTTCTATTCCAAGAACGATCAGTACTCGAAGCAAAAGCTCAGCGGCGACCTGGAGACGTTGCGCTCGTTCTATCTCGACCGGGGATATATCCAGTTCGAGATCAAGTCCACGCAAGTCTCCATCAGCGCGGATAAAAAGGACATCTATGTCACCATCGTCATCCACGAAGGTGATGTATTCAAGGTCAGCGATATCAAGCTGGCAGGAGAGCCCTCCGTGCCTGCGGAGCAGCTTTTTCCCTTGATCGAGATGCGCCGAGGCGATGTCTTCTCGCGCAAGGTTACGACCGAGAGCGCCGAGCGCATCTCGAAAAAGCTCGGCGGTGAAGGCTACGCATTTGCCAACGTCAACACGATCCCCGAGATCGACGAGAAGAACAAGCAGGTCGCAGTGATCTTCTTCGTCGACCCGGGCAAGCGCGTTTACGTTCGGCGCGTGAACACCAAGGGGAACACCCGCACCCGCGACGAGGTACTCCGCCGCGAGATGCGGCAGATGGAAGCGGCCTGGTTCTCGGAGGAGCTGGTCAGCCAATCCCGGGAGCGCCTGCAGCGCCTGGGCTACTTCGATGAGGTGAACATCGAGACACCGGCGGTGCCGGGCTCGGCGGACGAAGTGGACGTGAACGTGACGGTCGTCGAAAAGGATTCCGGCAGCCTCCTGGCCGGTATCGGCTACTCCCAGTCCCAAGGCATCATATTCAGCTCCAGCATCACCCAGAATAACTTCCTGGGGACCGGGAAGCGGGTATCCTTCGCCTTCAACAATAGCAGCGCCAATCGGATATACCGGCTCGCCTATACCAACCCTTACTATACGATCGATGGTATCAGCCGGGGGTTCGAGCTCTCCTACCGCGAGACGAATTATTCCGACCTCAACAGCATCGATTACCTCACGGACGTTGGCATTGCCGGAATGAGCTTCGGTCTACCGATCTCCGATACGAGTCGGGCCGGGTTTGGAATCCGTTACCAGTACACGAATTTCACCCCGGGTTACTCACTGTTGGCGCAGCAGTTTGCGGTCGAGAACGGAGAGCGGTACAACGATTACATTCTCTCCGCAACCTATACCAACGATTCTCGGGATACGGCGGTTTTTCCGACCAAAGGCGCCCTGCAATCTCTCCGTGCAGAGGTGGCGGTTCCCGGGAGCACCCTGGAATATTACCGATTGACCTATGTGCATCGCCGTTACATACCCCTGACCAGACGTTTCATCCTCTCCTTGAACGCGGATCTGGGTTTCGGCGACGGTTTCGGCGGCACCCAGGGCCTTCCGTTTTTCAGCAACTTCTTTGCCGGAGGCCCCCGAACGGTCAGGGGATGGGCGGAGAATACACTGGGGCCGCGGGAGACTACGCTCGACGAGAATCCGACTGGAGGAAACGTCAAGATCGTCGGCAGCATGGAGCTCTTCGCGCCACCGCCCATCGAGGGGGATTTCGCGAAGACCTTGCGCCTCGGGGCCTTCTTCGATTTCGGTAACGTCTGGACGACCAGCAACCCAAAGCTAGGCAGCATCGATCTTGTCGCGCCCACCGGGTTCAGTCTGAGTGACATTCGCTATTCCGCCGGGTTGTCCGTTACCTGGTTGTCGCCCATCGGCGCCTTATCCGCCAGTCTCGCCTACCCGATCAATCCCAAGGATGGGGACGACACCCAGATGTTCCAGTTCGGAATCGGACAGACATTCTGAGGGGAGCCTAGAGAACGTGAGAAGATTTCTCGTACCTCTGTTGAGCATCGGGCTATGTGTCGCGGGGACCTCGGTTTCGGCAGCTACGGACTACCGGATCGCGGTGATCGACCCGACGCGGATCGTCGAGCAGTCTCCCCAGTACGAGGCTGCACGCGCTCAGTTGCAAGAGGAGGTGGGGGATCGCGAGAAGAAGCTCATCGAGCAGCAGAAGCAGATTGCCGAGCTTCAGAAGAAGCTCAAGAAGGACGCGGCGCTGATGAGCGAAGAGGAGATCCAGCGTTTGCAGAACGATATCCGCAACCGCGATCGCAAGGCCAAGTACGCCCAGGCGGAGCTCCGTGAAGACTTTTCCCTGCGCCAGAACGAGCTTCGCACCAAGTTGGCCAAGCAGGTAGAAGAGGTGGTCACGGAGCTGGCCCGTGACGAGAACATCGACCTGATCATCAGCGAAGGTCTGGTCTATTACAGCAAGCGCATGGACATCTCCGACCAGGTGATCGCGCGATTGAAGGCGAAGTTCAAGGCCAAGTAAGGCACCCGCAGAACCTGCCGCGTATCTCCCAAGGGTTGTGGTGATGAAGCTCAAGGAGCTGGCGGACCGTCTCGCCGTCGAGCTGCGCGGCGACGGCGAGCTGCTCGTGCAGCGGGTGGATACCCTGGCTCGGGCAGACGGTGGGAGCTTGTGCTTCTTCGGGGACCGCAGGTATCGGGCAGAGCTCGGAGTAACACGGGCAGCGGCCGTGATCCTGGGGGAGAATGACCTGGGACTCTGCCCCGTAGCGGCTCTGGTCAGTACCAATCCCTACCTGACTTACGCCAAGGCGGCACGGTTACTGCATCCAGAGCCAGCGGTTGTCGGGGGTCGCCATCCGAGCGCGGTCGTCGCGGACAGCGCCCGCATCGATCCGTCCGCCTGGATCGGTGCCACGGCCGTGGTCGAGGAAGATGCCGAGATCGGACCAAGGGTGTTCGTCGGCCCGGGAAGCATCGTTGGTGCCGGATGCAGAATCGGTGAGGACTGCCGCCTCGTTGCACGGGTTACCCTCTGCACAAGGACGCGGGTCGGCAAACGTGTTCTGCTGCAGCCGGGTGCGGTCATCGGTCGAGAGGGTTTCGGTTTTGCCAAGGACGGGGAGTGCTGGGTGCGCATCCCCCAGCTGGGAGGCGTGCAGCTCGGCGATGACGTGGAGATCGGGGCCAACACCACGGTGGACCGGGGAGCCTTGGAAGATACGCTGATCGCCGATGGGGTCAAACTGGATAATCTCATCCAGATCGGACACAACTGCAGCATCGGCGAGAACACCGCAATGGCGGCCTGCTCCGGGATCTCGGGCTCCACCGAGATCGGTAAAAACTGCACTCTCGGGGGGGCTGTCGGCATGGCCGGCCACCTCAGGATCGGAGACAACGTACACTTTACCGGCATGGCGATGGTCACTCGCTCTTTCACCGAGCCCGGGGTCTACAGCAGCGGGATTCCGGCCATGCCGAGCGCAGAGTGGCGGCGTAACGTGGCCCGCTTTCGGCACCTCGACGAGCTTGCCCGCCGATTGAAGGGCCTGGAAGAAGAACAGGATCGAACGAATCCCGAACAGCAGGAGGCACCCCAGTGAGGTCTGCACCTGTGTACGCCCTTCCCCGCAGGGTGGTCGGATCCGGGGAAAGTCGGAGGTAGCTTTGAGCACGATGGACATCCACAGGGTGCTGAGCCTGTTGCCGCACCGCTATCCTTTCCTGCTGATCGATCGGGTGATCGACTTCAAGCCGGACGAATATCTGGTCGCCGTGAAGAACGTCACCTTCAACGAGCCCTATTTCTCTGGTCATTTCCCCGTGCGTCCGGTCATGCCGGGCGTCTTGATCATCGAGGCCATGGCCCAAGCGACGGGTCTGCTCGCCATGGAGTCGCGTTTCGACGAAGTGGGCCAGAGGGCGCTTTACTATCTGGCCGGTATCGACAAGGCGCGCTTCAAGCGTACGGTGGAGCCCGGCGACCAACTGACCATCGACGTGCGGCTGAAGAAGGTGCGAAGGGGCGTGTGGCTGTTCAGCGGCGAGGCCTGCGTGGATGGCCAGGTCGCGGCTACCGCCGACATCATGTGTACGGCCCGGGACACTTGACTGCGATCCATCCCACCGCCGTCATAGACCCGACGGCCGAGCTCGACACCGGTGTCGAGATAGGCCCCTATGCAGTGATCGGTCCTCGGGTACGCATCGGGGCCGACACCAGAATCGGGCCCCATGTGGTCATCCGCGGGCCGACTCGCATGGGCTCCGGCAATCGCATTTTTCAGTTCGCTTCGGTGGGGGAGGACCCCCAGGACAAAAAGTACGGCGGGGAAGAGACCTTTCTCGAGATCGGCGACGGCAATGTGATCCGCGAGTATGCGACCCTGCACAGGGGCACGGTCCAAGATACCGCGGTAACCCGCATCGGCAACGGCAATCTCTTCATGGCCTACACCCACGTCGCCCACGATTGCCGAGTCGGCGACAAGGTGATCATGGCAAACGCCGCCTCCCTTGCCGGACACGTGGAGGTCCAGGACTGGGCCATTCTGGGTGGCTTCACGATCGTCCATCAGTTCTGCCGTGTCGGGGCCCACTGCTTCTGTGCCATGGGCTCTGTCATCACCAAGGACGTGCCTCCGTACGTGATCATCGGCGGACATCCGGCCGAGCCCCGCGGGATCAATGCCGAGGGACTGCGCCGACGGGATGTCGAGGCCGCGACCATCCAGCAGCTCAAGAGCGCCTACCGGATGCTGTACATGTCCAACCGCAAGCTCGAGGATGCCGTTGCCGCCATGCGTGCGCTCGGCAATGCCCGGGTGGACCAGATCGCGAGCTTCGTCGCCGACAGCTCCCGCAGCATCGTGCGTTGATGAAGATAGGGATTGTGGCCAACGAGCCTTCCGGCGATCTGCTGGGGGCTGCTGTCGCTCGCGAGCTCGAGATCCGAGTGCCGGACGCACGCATGACCGGTGTTGCCGGACCGCAGCTGCAGGCCGCCGGCTGCGAGACACTCGTGCCCATGGAACGGCTGTCGGTCATGGGACTGATCGATCCGCTGCTCCGCCTGGGCGAGCTGCTTCGCATCCGACGGGATCTGATCCGGTATTTTCTCGATTGGCGCCCCGATGTCGTCATCGGTGTGGATGCGCCCGACTTCAATCTGCGGATCGAGCGGCGCCTTCGCGCCGCCGGAATCCGAACCGTCCACCTGGTCAGCCCTACGGTTTGGGCTTGGCGAACCGGACGCGTCAGGACGATACGCAAGTCCGTGGACTTGATGCTGAGCATCTTCCCCTTCGAGGAAGATTTCCTGCGCCGACAGGGTGTGCCTGTCCGATACATCGGCCACCCGCTCGCCGACGAGATTTCACCCCAGTGCGACCCCGTGCCGGCACGCACCCGGCTGAGTCTGCCGCCGGATGGCCCTGTCCTGGCCTTGCTTCCGGGCAGTCGGGTGAGCGAAATGAGGCTGCTCGCGGGGCCCTTCCTGCAAACTGCCCGCTGGTGCCTTCAGAGGCGCCCGGAGCTGCGCTTCGTCGTTCCCCTGGTGACACCGACCCTGCGTGAGATCTTCACCGCGACCCTCCAGCGGGATGCCCCGGGCCTTCCGGTCACGCTGGTGGATGGCCGCAGCCGGGACGCGATCGCTGCCGCCGACTGCGTGCTCACCGCATCCGGAACCGCAACCCTGGAGACCCTGCTGATCGGCCGTCCCATGGTCGTCGGCTACCGGATCAGCCCCCTCACCTACCGCCTGATCTCCGGCCTGAGGCTGGTGAAGGTGCCCCACGTCGCCATGGCGAATCTGCTGGTCGGGCGCGAGCTGGCTCCGGAGCTCATCCAGGACCGTTGTCGTGCCGAGCTAATGGGGCCCGCCGTCCTCGGCTTCCTCGAAGATCCCCAACGGGTGCGCGATGTAGAGTCCGCGTACGGCAAGGTCCGGAACGAGCTGCGCCGCAACGCGGCCAGCGAGGCAGCTGCTGCAGTGCTGGAGCTGGTCGGGAGGAGTGAGACTTGATGGGGAATCCGCTCATCGCGGGAGTCGACGAGGCGGGTCGCGGACCGTTGGCCGGACCCGTCGCCGCGGCGGCCGTCATCCTGGACCCCGGGCGGCCCATCGCAGGATTGGCGGATTCCAAACGCCTCACGCCGCTTCAACGCGAGGCCCTGGACCCGGAGATCCGGGACAAGACCCTGGCCTTCGCTGTCGCCTTCGCTTCAGTCGAAGAAATCGACCGCATCAACATCCTGCAGGCATCCCTTCTCGCCATGCAGCGTGCGGTGGATAACCTGGGTGTGGCTCCGCAGAGAGTGCTGGTGGACGGCAACCGCTGTCCCCGCCTCGCCTGCGAAGTCGAGGCCATCGTACGGGGAGACTGCAGCGTACCCGCCATCAGCGCGGCGTCCATCCTTGCCAAGGTCGCCCGTGACCGTGAAATGCTGGTGTTGGACGATGCCCACCCTGGCTACGGCTTCGCCCGTCACAAGGGATATCCGACCCGCGAGCACCTGGCCGCGCTGCGTGAGCTCGGACCCTGCGCCCAGCATCGGCGCTCCTTCCATCCGGTGCGCCTCCTGCTGGATGGGCGCCCTGCCGGAATGCCCTCGTAATCTGGGATTTACCGGTGGCAGACCGCACCCGGGCATCGTCTCCGAAGCTCGCGGCCCCGGTGCGGCCCTCAGCGCGGCCCCAAGTACACCCGGGAGAGGGCAATCGCCCTTGCGCGACGATCGGCTTTTTGCTTCCATCGGCCCATGACGAGCCCGATCCGCCAGCTTCCAGCACAGATCATCAATCAGATCGCCGCGGGAGAGCTGGTTGAGCGCCCGGCCTCGGTTGCAAAAGAGCTCATCGAGAACAGCCTGGACGCCGGGGCCGACCGCATCGAGATCGACGCCGAGCAAGGGGGCATCAAGCTGCTGCGGGTCCGGGACACCGGGGCCGGGATTGCCCTGGACGAGCTCGCCCTTGCGCTCTCCCGGCACGCCACGAGCAAGATCGCTGAGTTGGCGGACCTCGAGTCCGTCGCGACCCTGGGCTTCCGCGGCGAGGCCCTGCCCAGTATCGCATCCGTATCCCGTCTCGAGCTCAGCTCGCGTCACCGGGATGCGGAGCAGGCTTGGTGCATTCGCAGCGACGGCAGCGATCGAATCGGCGAACCGATGCCGGCCGCCCATCCCGTCGGAACGACCGTCGAAGTACGAGACCTTTTCTTCAATACGCCGGCGCGACGCAAGTTCCTGCGTAGCGACAAGACCGAGCTGAGCCACCTCGAGCAACTGGTGCGCCGCGTCGCGCTGGCGCGGTGGGATGTGCGCTTTCGGCTGACGCACAACGGCCGTGTGATCTTCGACCTGCTCGCGGCAACGAAGCTCGGCGATAGGCATGGGCCTGCAACCGAGCAGCGTCTGAGGGACCTCGTGGGCCCCGCTTTCCTGGAGCATGCCCTGACCCTGGACCAGGCGTCGGTAGAGCTGCGCCTGCACGGCTGGGTGGCGAGCCCGGGATTCTCCCGCAGTCAGGGGGACCTGCAGTTCTTCTATGTCAATGGCCGCATGGTCCGGGACAAGCTCGTAACACACGCGGTGCGCCAGGCCTTTCGGGACGTGCTGCACCAGGGCCGCTATCCGGCCTATCTCCTGTACCTGGAGCTGCCGCCGCAACTGGTGGACGTCAATGTCCACCCCGCCAAGCAGGAGGTCCGCTTTCGAGAGGGACATCGGGTCCATGATTTCATCTTCCGCAGCCTTCATCAGCGGCTCGCCGGAGGAGCGCTCCAGGGACAAGGGTCATCGGACGAGTCTCCTCCGATGCCGGTCGGCGTTCCCGGTGACGAACCGGCGCCTTGGCCGGGCGACTCCCCCGAGCCCCGTCAGCGGCCGATTCCACTGCGGATCGGTGACAGACACGGCAGTTACGGTTTCAGTTTCGAGGCCCAACGCCCCGGATCTCCCGGGGGACAGGACAGGGAGCTCGAGCAGGTAGTGGACGCCGAGACCCCACCCCTGGGTTATGCCCTCGGCCAGCTGCAGGGGATCTACGTCCTGTCCCAGGCAGCGGACGGACTGGTGATCGTGGACATGCATGCAGCCCACGAGCGTATCGGCTACGAGCGCCTCAAACAGTCCTGGGAGAAGGGAGAGGTCCGCCGCCAGCCCTTGTTGGTCCCCGTCATCGTCCAGGTCACACCGAGGGAGGCGGATCTGGCCGAGGCCAACCTGGATCTGCTGCGGAATCTCGGCGTCGGGGTGGACCGGGTCGGCGTGGGCAGTCTGGCAGTGCGCGAGATACCGGCCATCCTCCGAGGCGCGGACGCACAGCAGCTGCTGCGGGATCTGCTTTCGGACCTCGCAGTCCAGGGGCACAGCGAGCGCATCCGCGAGCAGATCGATGCGACCCTGGCCACCATGGCATGCCATCTGTCGGTACGTGCAAATCGGAGGCTGACCCTGGAGGAGATGAACGCCCTGCTGCGGGACATGGAGCGCACGGAGCGCGCGGATCAATGCAATCACGGACGTCCGACCTGGGTGAAGCTCTCGCTGCAGGAGCTCGATCGCCTGTTCCTGCGCGGCCGTTGAGCGAGCAACCGAGCTGCGAAGTTGCTGCAGTGCAGTCGCAAGGCCCATTCTTTCCCTTGATCTTCATTTCGACCCGAATCGCCCAGCCTCGATCGAAATCCGGATCGAAGTAGCTCCGAGCCCAATGTCGCAGGTTATCCCCGAGCTCCCACCGGCAATCGCCCTCATGGGCCCTACTGCCTCGGGCAAGACGGACCTCGCCGTAGAATTGGCGGCGCGCTTGCCCTGCGACATCGTCAGCGTGGATTCGGCTCTCGTCTACAAAGGCATGGACATAGGGACCTGCAAGCCTACGCCCGAAGTCCTGGAGCAGGCCCCGCATCGCTTGATCGACATCTGCGACCCGAGCGAATCCTACTCGGTCGCCCGCTTCTGTGCGGACGCCGAGCGCGAGATGGCGGCGATTGCCTCCGCCGGCAGGATTCCCTTGCTGGTGGGCGGCACCATGCTCTACTTCCGCTCTCTCCAGCAGGGCCTTTCCCGGCTTCCGGCGGCGGATCCCGTCCTGAGGGCGCTGCTCACGGCCCAGGCGCGATCCAATGGCTGGGAAGCGCTCCATCGCCGTCTTGCCGCCGTCGATCCGGCGGCGGCAAGACGTATCCATCCCAAGGATCCACAGCGCATCCAACGTGCGCTCGAGGTTTACGAGATCACCGGCCGGCCGCTCAGCGAGCTGACGGGTTCCGGCATGAGGTCGGAGCTGCCTTTTCGTCTCTTGAAACTGGCACGCGCGCCCGAGGAACGGGCGATTCTGCACCGTCGCATCGAGCAACGGTTCCTGAAGATGCTGGGGCTCGGTTTCGAGCAGGAAGTGCGGGCACTGTGGGCACGCGGAGACCTGACCCGCGAGACGCCGTCCATGCGCTGTGTGGGATATCGGCAGATGTTGAAATACTTATCGGGTGAATATACTTTCGAGCAAATGGTGCAGCGCGGAATCATCGCCACCCGGCAGCTCGCAAAGCGGCAGCTCACATGGTTGCGGTCCGAGCACGCCATCCACTGGACCGACGACCGGGACGATCCGATCGACCGCGCTGTGTGCTTGGTGAATGAACATCTCTGAACCGTTTATCAAATAACCCACCTCTGTGCTACGCTGTCTTGGTGTTTGGCGGTTACTCATGAGGGTATCCAAACCGATGTCCAGCTCCCGACAATTACAAAAAGGAGACAACTCATGTCAAAGGGGCAAAGCTTACAAGACCCGTTCCTGAACGCCCTGCGTAAGGAGCGCATACCCGTGTCCATCTTTCTGGTGAACGGAATCAAGCTCCAGGGGCAAGTCGAGTCGTTCGACCAGTTCGTTGTCCTGCTGAAGAACAATGTCAGCCAGATGATCTACAAGCACGCCATCTCCACGGTGGTCCCGTCGCGCAACGTCAAGTTGACACCGGTTGCGCAGGATACTCAGCCCGAGCCCGGCAACAGTTAGCCGACCGAGGCACACCCCTCAGGGATGCACCCTCCGTCCAAGCGACCTGCGACCTGCGACCTGCGACCTTGCTGCGGCCGATCCGCCTTTCCCCCTATCCAATCGAGCATGCCCGAGCACCCAGATACCGGTGAGCGGGCATTGCTCGTTCGCTTAGCGATAGGAACCGCCGGCGAGCCCGAAGAGCTGGAGGAGTTTCGCCTGCTCGCCGAATCGGCGGGGGCCGAGATCGTCGGCATCGTCGGTGGCACCCGCCAGAGCCCCGATCCACGCCTTTTCGTCGGCTCCGGCAAGGCGGACGAGCTCGTGGCCCTCGTCGAGGCGCAGGGGGTCGAGGTGGTCATCTTCGACCATGATCTCTCCCCCGCGCAGGAGCGCAATCTGGAGCGCCACCTCGAGTGCCGCGTCCTGGATCGAACCGGCTTGATCCTTGACATCTTCGCGCAGCGGGCGCGCTCTTTCGAGGGCAAGCTGCAGGTGGAGCTGGCGCAACTGCGTCACCTGTCCACGCGCCTCGTGCGCGGATGGACACACCTGGAGCGGCAGAAGGGTGGCATCGGCTTGCGCGGACCGGGCGAGACCCAGTTGGAGTCGGATCGCCGCCTCATCGGCAAGCGCATCGCCCAGCTCGACAAGCGGCTGAAGCGCATCGCCTCCAGGCGCGCCCAGGGTCGCAGGGCACGGGATCGCGCCGAGCTGCCGACCGTCTCCCTGGTCGGCTATACGAACGCAGGCAAATCGACGCTCTTCAACCTGCTGACCAAGTCCGATGTCTACCAGGCCGACAAGCTGTTCGCGACCCTGGATCCGACGCTGCGCCGTCTTTCGCTGCCGCCGACGGTAATCCTCGCCGATACGGTCGGCTTCATCAATCGGTTGCCACACGAGCTGGTCGCGGCATTTCGCTCAACCCTGGAAGAAACGCGCAACGCGGATCTGCTGCTGCACGTCGTAGACGCCTCCGGTGGAAGGCGCTCCGGATGCATCGGGGACGTACAAGCGGTGGTATCGGAGATCGGGGCGGGTGAGGTCCCGCAGATCGAGGTCTTCAACAAGATCGACCTGCTCACCGACACCGAGCAGAGACTGGAGCGCGACTCACAGGGTCGGGTGCGCCGGGTCTGGGTCTCGGCGCGCAGCGGGGCCGGTGTCGATTTATTGCTCGGGGCGCTCAGCGAGCACTTCCGAGGCGAGCATTTGCACCGGCGAATCTTTGTCGGTCCTCGGGAAAGTGCACTGCGCGCCTGGTTTTTCACCCATGCCCAGGTCTTGTCGGACCGGGCCACGCAGGATGGTGGCTGGCAGATGGAGCTGATGATGCCGAAAATCGAGCTCGCGCGTCTCCTGCGTAGAGACGCATCTCTCGCGCGCCGCTTGATCGGCGAGATGCCGGACATTGCCGCCAGCGGCGGAGCAGGTGAAGCCCTTTCCAATCCCGAAATAAGCTTGAAGTAGAGGCCGTGAGCACTTTAATCAGGTAGCTGATTATTGGGCGGTGTGATGATGGATGGGAGCACGTTTGCAAGGGCCCTGATGAGGCGTCTGGGCACGGTGTTGATCCGGGTCTTGCAATGGAGGGATACTTGGTGGTTCAAACTCGGCGACAAGAGACAGACAGATGCCTAGCGTATGCCGCTGGAGCCGTGCAAACAAGGACAAAGTGATCTGATCGCTACGCCCTTGTTTTTCGCCACCGCCCTTGTCAACCCATCCACCGATTCCATCGCCGTCGTTACGAATGAACCACACGAAATCCAACGATTTCGGTAACCGAGGCTTTCATGTCGAGACCTTCACTAGAGCTTAAAGCGCAAGGCGCAGGCGCGGTTGGGTCCGACCCTTCTCCTGAAGAGAGCCCAGACCGCTTAGAAAAAGGGCCGTCAGCGGCCACGGATGTGACCGAAGTTGACACGGCCTATGTACCCAAGACCGTTTCGAGCGCGGCTCTTTCCGATAAATCGTCGAGCGGACGATCCCCGGTGGTGGGAGACCACGCACGCGGCGCCCTGATCGGCGATGCGTACGTCAAGAATCGGTCGCAAGGGCGCGTGGCTTTGCTCGTGCTGGGTATGCATCGCAGCGGCACTTCGGCTGTAACACGCGTGCTCAACCTACTGGGCGCTGATCTGCCTTCAAATTTGATGCCTGCCATTGCCGGTAACAACGATGCCGGATGTTGGGAGTCTGTTGATGCCTTCCGGCTGAACAACGAGATTCTCGCCTCCGCGGGTAGCCGCTGGGACGATTGGAGACATTTCAATCCTGGCTGGATTGACTCGCCGGTAAAGGAGGAATTACGCCACCGTGCGCTCGAGATCCTGCGGCAAGATTTCACTCAGTCGTCGCTATTTGTGCTCAAGGACCCTCAGATCTGCCGTCTGATGCCGTTCTGGTTGGAAGTGCTTTGGGAGTTTGAGTGCACGCCTACCTGTGTCCTGACCGTTCGCAATCCACTCGAGGTTGCTGCTTCTCTGAAAAAGCGCGACGGCTTTAGCCATCCAAAATCCTTCACCTTGTGGCTCCGCCACAGTTTGGATGCCGAAATGGGCAGCCGAGGGCTGAGCCGGGTATTCGTCAGCTACGACGGCCTCCTCCACGACTGGCGAGGAACAGTCAAGTTAATGAGCAACGCACTAGGCATTGCTTGGCCGCGTCGTTCCGCCACCGTGGAGATCGAGATCGACGGGTTTCTGACGCATAAGCACCGTCATCATTCAAGCAGCGATAATCAGGTACTCAACCACCCGGATATGACCGCCTGGGTCAAGGAGGTGTTTGCTGCACTCAAGGAGCTGGAAATCAAACCTGATTCGTTACAAGCACTGCGAGCCCTGGACGGCGTGCGTAACGAGTTCGACCGTGCTACAGATGCCTTAGGGTCGTTGCTCAGAGCTGAAGAAATTGCGCGCGCGGAGCTAGCAGCCACCTCGAATGCACGCATCAGTGACCTCAAGACGACCATTACAAAGCGTAATAACCGCATCTCGGGGCTACAAAAAGAAACTGCATCGACGAAAGCGATGCTCACATCAACGGAATACCGGCGAAAAGAACTTCAGAGCTTGACTAATAAAGCTCTGCGCCGCCTTGACACGATGCAGACGAGCGCTTCTTGGCAGCTCGCCAAGCCGTTGCGTGCCGTTGAGGCCCGGGTACCGGGGTTGGTACGCGGCATTGCCGCCGCAACAAAGATCGCCTGGTGGATTGTAAGGCTACATGTGTTTCAACAATTCAGGCTGAGGCGGAGCGCAGGCGAGATCCTGAAAGCGGGCTTATTCGACCGTGCGTGGTATATCGCAACCTACCCGGACGTCATCTTCAAGGGCCATAACCCTATTTTCCACTGGATCTCGACCGGCTACAAGAAAGGGCGAGATCCCAACCCCCTTTTTGATACCGATTGGTATTTCCATCACAACCCAGATGCGGCACGGTCCGGACTAGATCCGCTATCCCATTACCTGAAGATTGGAGCTGAACGACGACGGGACCCTCACCCCGACTTTGATACCGCTTGGTACTTACAGAAGTACCCAGACGCGGCGCGCGGCGATACGACGCCCCTAGCGTACCATCTACGCGTTGGAGCTCGTCACGGCAATAGAACAAAGCCGATCGATGTGAAAATGGTTTCAGGTGGACGCAAGCTACGCGCACAATCCAAAACCATTCTGGTCTGTGCCCATGTGGCTAGGGAGCACATGTTCGGCGGCGAGCGTAGCTTTGTTGACTTGGTTAAGGTATTGGCAGAGGCGGCCTATAACGTTCGCGTCATACTGCCCGTGCTTGTAGACGACTATCTCCGCTTGATACGTGACTACGTCATCGAGATCGCGCAAGTACCTTACCAGTTTTGGCGAGACAACAAGAAACCGGACCCCGATCTCGTCGATACCATAGAGGACTATCTGCGGTCTCGCAAGGTCGATCTGGTTCACGTTAACACGATTATGATCCGCGAGCCGCTGTCCGCAGCTAAACGCGTCGGCATACCTTCTGTCGTACACGTGAGGGAAAGCGTCTTACAGGACAGCTGGATCGCGAAAATCATTGGCATTCCGGCACCGGCCATTATCGACAAGGTGGTTGCGTCAGCAAACTATATCGTAGCCAATTCTCCGGTTACCGCGGAAGAGTTTAATAAGCAAGGTGCGACCTTCCTCGCTCCCAACTCCTTCGATCTTGCTGAGCTGGATATCGAGAACCGCGTGGATCCCAAGCGGATTCGTGTTGGGCTCATCAGTAGCAACATCCCAAAGAAAGGGCTCGATGATTTCGCCAACCTGGCCAAGGCTTGTGCGCCTGTGATCCCCAACCTCGAATTCCTCATGATCGGGCCGTACAACAAACACGTTGTAGCCTTGGAATCGAGAAAACAAAGCGGAGATTTGCCCGAATGCCTCCATTTTATCGATTACCAGCCAACCCCGCTCGAAGCCATCCAGAAGGTCAACATCGTCGTAAACCTATCTCACTTTTCTGAAAGTTTCGGACGAACCGTCGCGGAAGGGCTGGGGGCTCGACGTCCCGCAATTGTCTACGATTATGGCTTCCCGAAGCATTTGGTCCAGCATGGTGAAACCGGTTTTGTCTTGCCATTCCGCGCTTGGTCTTCGGCCATTCCGATCTTGGACGGGCTTTGCAAGGAGCCGGAGCAAATTCGCGTCATGGGAGAGCGAGGCAGGAAGTTTCTCCAAGCACACTACGCGAAGGAGACGGCTGCCGAGGCATTGTTGGACGCCTATCGGCGGATTTTTCGGCAACCAAAAGCTCGCACAGAGAAGACTACGAGTTTTTTTTTGCCGGCGGGACCTGGGCTAGCTGACCAGGTCCGAGGCGAGATTAATCGGTTCGAAAAGGAAGGAGGCCCTATCGAGATACAGACCGCACGCGCACTGACGCGCCCGACTCAGGCGATTTCCGACAAGCCGCTACGAGTTGCCTATTTTCTTTGGCACTTTCCTGTTCCCTCCGAGACCTTCGTCCTAAATGAGCTGCGCTTGCTTGTTACCGGTGGGCACGACGTCAAGGTTTTCTGTTCCGGGTCCCCATACCCGGATTTTCACCCCGACTTCGACGTGGCCTGGGAACGCGTCTCTGATGCGGAAGCATTGGCGAAGCGCCTTCGGGAAACCGATCGCCAGATCGTTCATGCCCATTTCACCTATCCGACTGTAACGGATCGGGTATGGCCGGCCGCTGAAATGGCTGGCCTGCCTTTCACCTTTATTGCCCATGCTCAAGACATCTTCCGTTTCAAGAATGATCAAAGAAACCGCATCTCGGAGATTGCCCGATCCCGTCATTGTATCCGCGTGTTCACATTATCGCGCTTCCATCGCGACTATTTGATTGAGCGCGGTGTTCCAGCTGAGAAAATCTTCATCAACCCCAATTCCATCGATCCGTCCCTATTTGATCTTGGGCTGCTCCGATCAATGCCTGAGAAGGAGCCGGGAATCTTCAACGTCAGCCGGTTCGTGGAGAAGAAGGGTATTCCTAGTCTTCTCAAGGCCGCGAAGCTTCTGGAAATGGATGGAATCAACGTCTTCCTCTATGGGTACGGGCCGCAGGAGCAAGAACTGCGGTCTTTGGCCAACGAAATCGGTTGTAGCAACCTGTTTCTGCGGGGTCCAGTGCAGGGACGAGAGCAGCTTCTCGAGATCTTCGCTCGCCACGACCTGCTGGTATGCCCATCGACGCGAGCCTCGGACGGGGATATGGACGGCATCCCGACTGTTTTGATCGAGGCAATGGCCTCGGGCGTCCCTGTTATGGCGACTCGCATCGCCGGTATACCTGATCTGGTGCGAGAGGGTCATACCGGCTTCGTGTGCGGTGAAGCACCCGCGGCCATTGCAGACGCTGTCAGGCGATTTTACGCGACCCCAAACATCGAGGTCGCGGCTTTGGCGACGGAGGGAAGGGCCCGAGTCGAGGATAGGTTCAACGCCCGCAAGCTCACCGCCAACCTATTGCAGACCTGGCGGGATGATCCCCTTGATGTCGTTCTCGTGAGCTGGAACAACCTGCCCCAGCTTCGGGAGGTTATCACTCGTCTCTACCGTTTCACTCGTGTGCCGTTCCACCTTATCGTCTGCGACAATGCCAGCGACCAAAACGTCAGGAAGTATCTCAAGGAGCTCCACGCGAGCCGGGACAATGTCACCATCGTATACAACAGCGTGAATGCAAGGGTTGGCCCCGGAACGAATATTGCCACCGCACAGGGCTGGGGAAAATACGTCGCGTATGTCTGCGGCAAGGAAGGCTTCGTACTCTCCGAAGGCTGGGACACTGCCTTGGCGCGCTACATGGACGAGAGCCCAAAAATGGGTATGGCGGGTACCATATGTACTTCCCCGACTTATCTCCGTGGGGCCGACTATCCAACGGGGATACCGGTTTTTGCGGAATTTCGAAATAGAGGTTTTGCCGTTCAGAATGCAAATCGGGAATTTTCCCATATCCAAGGCGGCTTTTTCGTGATGCGACGATCCATGCTCGAGGAGATAGGCGGTTTTAACAGCCGCGTGCCGCACGAGTATACCGACGTGGAAATGAGCTTCTACGCCGAAAGCTGCGGCTACGAAATCGGTCAGGCTCCGCATCTACTAGCGCTGTACAACAAGACACGCCCCGACCTTTGGTCTCGGATCGATGAGGACGTTTACGCTGTTCACCCGCCACAGCTAGAGGATCTTCCTGCCCTAGATCGGATTGTGTCGGGCGATATTGTGCATTGCAATCTGTGTGGCCGGCAAGGTGAGCCCGGCGATGCCCCTCCCTTTCATCGCTGCTGCCCGAGCTGTGGCTCGACAGCTGCCGACCGCAGTCTCTGGCGATACCTCGCCGCCTCGAACGTTCTTTATCGCCGCCTACCGGCACTTGCCATTGGCCACCTCGGCGCCCTGGAGAAGATATGGACGCAGCAATTCCAAGGAAAAATCCTCGACCCGGAATCCTTTGCCGACATGGTGGGCAAAGGAGGCGGTGGTCTGGGGCTTCGTACCGGCGGCTTATCTCTGATTTTCTTGCGCTGTGAACCGGAAATCAATCAGCAGTTGCTGGTGCAGGCGCAAACCGAGCTCATGCGGGTGATGGCCTCCGACGCCAGATATATTCTGCAAGACACGACAAACTTGGCCGAGCGCGACTGCTCGAAGCTGGACGCTCTCGCGCAACGCCTGCCCAGCAACTGCGCCATCGTAGACCGGCCAGTCTACCGGAGTGTCGTTGTCGGCTACGATCCAAGCCCAATGGTCGTTGCCCAGGTAATACCCATATGACATGAGGCTTCGGTTGAGCCGTATTCCGTAGCGACCGGAACGCTGGATGCGCGCGCAAAAGGCCGGTCACCACCGGTTCAGTCAATTGCCCGGATGCTTACACATCAGAACGGTCCGAAGTGGCGCTCGATGGACCGGGGCGATCGGCTGCCAACAGCCGTTTTGCCAAGTTACGTAGCACATCGGGAATCATCAGCTTGAGCCGCAACGGCACGTAGCGCTGGTAATAAGGGACCACGGCGGCGACAGTCCGGCTGGATCCCGCCCTGCTCAGGCGATACAGCAGCCCGAGGGTCCGCTGGCCGCTACGAGCCAGCCATCGGGCGGCGAGTGATACGCCGCGCAAGGGGGCTGTAACGCGCCAAGAGGTCGATTGCCGAATCGCATGAATGGTTTGGTCACGATCCGCCAGTTGAGTCATCAGGTCGTTGGCATGCGCCTCAAGCACCCTTACCCTTGCCGCCAACTCTCGGATTTCGTCCTGACCCTGCGTCAATCGACCCTTGAGATCGGCGGTCCACGCATGCGCGCTCTCCAGTCTCGACGCCAATTCTGCGGTCCGCGCATGCGCGCTCTCCAGTCTCGACGCCAATTCTGCAGTTCGCGCATGCGCGCTCTCCTCTCTCGACGCCAATTCTGCGGTCAGCGCATGCGCGCTCTCCTGTCTCGACGCCAATTCTGCGGCCTCGGCCTGGCTTGCCGCTAGTTGGGCCTTGAACGATTGAGCCTTTTGCTGTAGGGCCTTGTATCGTTCTACGACACCGTTCGCCCGGCGGATCATCTGGAAGAGCTGCTCGCCTGTCCAGCGCTGCTTCCATTTGTCATAGATGAGTGCGGTTGCCGTCCGGAGGAATCGTTCATTGCGTGTGACCCCCATGCCGGAAAAGCCGAAATTGCGGTAACAGGCGCTGATCCGATCCAGGTGGACGAAGGTGGTGTGCTGGCTCAGCTGCATCCAGAAGTCCCAATCTTCGTACACGTCCAGATTTTCGTCGAACCGGCAGCCTTCGAGACAGAGCGAGCGGTGAAACAGGACCGCGTGGATGGGAATGAAATTGGAGGTCCACAGCTTGACCGGATCGTAGGGTTCGTTGTACGCCCCTTCCCGCTCGATGCGCCCGTTGCGGTAAAATTCGACGCGAACGCCAGCGTACGCGCATCGGGCCCCTGTCGAGTCGCGTAGCGCCTTCACCAGGCAGGCGATATGGTCCGGGAACAAGAGATCGTCATCATCCAGAAAGGCCAGATAGTCTCCGTTGCCCTGGTCGATGCCGACATTGGCCGCCCGGCTCCGGTCAAGATGGATCGCCGACGGAATGAAAAGAACAGGAAAGTGTCCGCTTCGCGCGGGCACGGTGGGGTGATCCTCGCCCTTGGCATTGACCACCAGGATTTCTATGTGCGGATAGGTCTGCTGTGCGACCGAATCCAGCGCTTCCTTCAATGTTACCCGGCCCATGCTGCGGATGATCACCGAGACCAAGGGCATATCGCTCTCTTCACCCGCCGGTGAGGCCTGTGCGTCGCCGCCCAGTTGCACCGCTGGATTGGCATCCTTCTGCACTATGTCGTCAGTCGTCATGGAGCTCCGTTAGCGTGGTGCTTTCAGGTAGGCTGGGTTGAGCTTGCGAAACCCGGCTTTCAACAGTTTGAGGTGGTGAAACGGAAACGGACACCCCGTTAAGCCGCATTGGCCAGTTGGCCGTTTCTCTCAAACGTATCCGGACTCTGGTAGCCCAGGCACGAATGTAACCGCTGGCTGTTGTAGAACATCGCGATGTACTCGACGACGTCCGCCCGGGCCTCCTCGCGGGTCTGGTAGCTGCGCCAGTGGACCTGCTCGGACTTCAAGAAGCCGAAGAAGCTCTCGACCACCGCATTGTCCCAGCAGTCACCTTTGCGACTCATGCTACCGGCAATGCCGTGGGCCTGGAGCAGCTTGCCGAAGGCATCGCTGGCATACTGCACGCCGCGATCGGAGTGGAAGATCAATTGCCCCTTTGGCGGTTGGCGGCGCCACAGCGCCATCTGCAGTGCATCACAGACCAAAGCACTGCTCAGGCGCCGCCCCAGCGACCAACCGAGCACTTTGCGCGAGAACAGGTCGATGACCACCGCCAGGTACAGCCACCCTTCCTGGGTCCAGAGGGACAGGTGATGTCACCCGCCCACACCCGGTTCGGTGCACTGGGCGCAAAATCGCGTTGCAGGCGGTTGGGATACACCGGTTTGCGATGGCCGCTGTCAGTGGTCACGCGAAAACGACGCCGATAACGTACCCACACGTCAGCCTCGCGCATCAAACTGCGGGCCCGATGCCGTCCTACCCGATATCCGAGCGCCTGCAGCGCCTTGGCCATACGTCGGGAGCCGTACGTGTGATCCGAGGCCTCTGCGATCTTCTTTACCAACTCCAGTTTCTCCTCATGCTCCGGGTCTGGATCCCGGTCTTGGCGCCGCAGGTACTCGTAAAACCCACTGCGGCTCACGCCCAATACTCGGCACAGCATTGTCACCGGATAGGCCTTCTTCTCTTGGGCGATGAACTGATACCTCAGCTCGATTCTCTGGCGAAGAAGGCCGACGCTTTTTTAAGATTTCCCGCTCCATGCGCAGGCCCCGATTCTCATCGCGCAGCCGACGCAGCTCCTCTTGCTCAGCGGTGCGCTTGCCGTTGCCACGAAACGCCTCGTTCTCGTCCTCCTGGGCCTCTTGCACCCATCGGCTCAGCATTCCACGATCGACCCCTAGCTTCCTCGCCGCCTCCGATTGGTTGTAGCCTTGCTCGAGGACCACTCTCACTGCATCCTGCTTGAGCTCTTGCGTGTACTTCTTACGTGCTGCCATCTCTCACCTCAGTTTCAGGTTTGTCCCTTAACTAAGGTGTCCGTTGCCATTAAACCACCTCAGTTTACGGCAAGCACATTGCTAGGTTTTGCACCTCAACCCGGCCTACGCAGAATTCCAACACGGTCTCTTCGCTTGCGCACGTGGCCGCCTAGTATATACTTGCAATGGACGCGGCAAAGGATCGCCGGTCGGTGCTCGAAGGTAGAGGCGGAGGGGTTGGATTGCCCCGGATTTCATGGACGGATCGCATCAAGTATATCGCAGCTCGGGATTAGGCCGATAGGTAGGTATGCCACCCGCCATAAACCGCGGCTTACTATCTGATAAAGCAAGGTATTCCGATAACACTGGGCACGACGAGGCGAGTGCACGGGAGGCCGAAAACCCCATGTGCGACGGGTATAAAAGGAGCGTTTCGTGCGGTGGGCGTCTCTTTGCGGTCAGCAAAGCAGTATAGGGACGCGCGTTACAGGTCGCGGAGGGTACCGTGGGCTCCTGCGGCAAATTGCAAACCACGACAACAATGAGGAAAGAGACTGATGAAGCGTCTGATTTCGCAAATTCTAAGCCTAGGCGGCGCAGCCGCGCTAATGTTAGCAACTCCTTTCGCGGCAGTTGCCCAGTTCGGGGTTGGCAATCTCGATATGACAGAGGCACTAGAGAACGCCGAGGGGGCCGATCCCGAGTTTTTTTTGGGCAACAACTTCGACTTTTATCCTATGCTGCTGGACAATGTCGCGGGGTTTGACTCCCTCATTGCGGTATCTAGCCTTCAGGACACGGACGGCAGCATCCAGATCTGCGTCGTCCCTGCGGGCACCAGCCAATTGCAGTGCACCTCGGGCATTCTATTGCCGGGGAGGGCTACCCGCTTCTTCAACGTGGGGTCCGTTGGTGCGTTGGGCCTTCTGCAGAACACGACGGGGCAGGTCTATATTTTCGCCGGGCCGAATACCGTTGGCGCCTCCATCGCTTTCATTCTCCAGCAGAACGGGCAGGGTTTGACGGCAGTTTCCCCATTTCAGGGATGATGTCCTAGCTGATGGTAGCGCCTGTTCACTCGTGAAGTATCGCCGCTTTACGCCGAACGGATTGGGGTAAAGCGGCGGTAAAGTATCTCGGCTGAAGTTTCACACTTCCGATTTTATACTAGCATCGCCATGTGATTTATCATATTGATAGATATGATGTTTTTCTAGACATGGGATCCGTGCGCATAGTGGTAATTTTGTGGAGGTTTGCGATCTACGTCGCAAAACCCCTCGAAATTATCCTAGGTCCGTACCCAGTGCGGGGTTGAGTAACCGCAAAACGGCGAAACTTCAGATATCTCGGCTCATGAGGCCAATATTTCTACCGACTGATCGCTTTTTGTTATTGCCCAATCTGAAACTCGTCGCCCAATCGCGGTGTTTTTTCGCACCGGTTTCCCTTGTCACGCTCGCGCCTCCCCCGGCAACTGGACAAGAGAGGTACCCGCTCCGGCGCCTCATAACGATCGGGGCACCCACGGCCACCCGGAAGGTGATAGCCGGACGCCATGCCCGTCCCCCCACCCATTTTCCCAGGACGGACGGAGGGGGGGCTGTAGAACGCGCCGTGCTCGACTCTCATTGTTAGGAACCGCATATGAGTTTTCGATTTTCTTTAGCTGTTGGCGTTATGCTGGCTCTTCCGCTGGCGTCGGCTTCGGACCTCACCTCGGCCCAAGGTATCGGCCCCGGTCAATTGCCGATTACCGGCGCCACACCGGGCGCGGAGGTGTTGGCCCGCTTTCTCCGCAAGAGTGGCGCTCCGTCCGGAAGAAGCCAACATGAGGAGGCAACTCCTTTGTTTGAGGTGGTGGGGCCTGCGCTTACACCCGCGTTCTGGGCCGACCGTGATGACGCCGCGATGACGCTGCGACTGCAAGGAGAGTTGCTGATCGCCATGGGGCAGGTGTTGGTCCGCCATGGACAGGCGCTTCAATTGGAAGAAAAAGGCGTAGAGGTAGGAGCGGTGTCATCGAACATCGGATCGCGTTTGGCGCTCTTGCTCCGGAATCGGACCGACTCGGATAGAAAGGTCGTCAACGTGGTGGTCCTGGTTCACGGACCTTGGGGGGGCAAAATAGAACAGCGACTGAGGCGGGCCGGATTCGAGCCAAGCGGTGCAGTTGGAAGCGCTATCAGCGGTTCGGTTGCGATTGATCGGGTCGAAGAGCTGGCAAAACTGCCCGACGTGATGCATATCGAGCTGTCCAGTCCTTTCCGTGTAACGCCGCCAGCAGTGCAAGCTCAACCGGAAAAGCCATGAGAACATCCAAGCTCCTCGTTGCGGCCTTCTTCTTTCTGTTAACCCAAGGTGGGCAGGGGCAGCCATCCGAACGGGAATTGGGAACTGTTCAGGTATGGTCCCCATCCACCCAGATTCTCTTGAAGGCCGCCCCGGGCGGGATCGCCGCATTGCGCCGATCCGGTTATGCGGTCGAGGCCCAAGTTGGAAATATTGCGTCGCTGACGGTGTCGCAACAGGGGTACGAGGCGCTAGCTAACGACCCGGCGGTCATCGCCCTGGCCCCGGTCAACGATTACCGTCCCTTACTCGATCAAAGCGTCCCGGACGCTGGGGCGTCTGACCTGAGATCCCGTTTCCGCGATGGCCGTTTCGACGGGATCACCGGGCGCGGCGTCGTGGTGGCGGTCGTCGACAGCGGCATCGATTGGCGACATAGCGACTTTCGCAAGCCAGACGGCAGAACGCGCATTCGGTATCTATGGGATCCTTCGGATACGTCCTATTCGGACTCTGGCGGCGGCGTTGGTCTACCCCCACCCCCCGGTGGCAAGGGGACCGTATATAACACCAACCAGATCAATGCGGCGTTGATGGGTCTTGGTACCGTCAACTCCGAGGACGAGTGTGGACATGGCTCACACGTCGCCGGGATTGCCGCCGGTAACGGTTCCGCGGGCGGTAATGGCCTGCCGGCTGGGACGTTCGTCGGCATGGCCCCGGAGGCAGACCTTATTGTGGTGAGAGTATTCGATGGGGGATGCCGCTTTCTATATCAAGATATCAGCCTCATTCAAGCGATGGAATTCGTTGACCAAAAGGCTGGCGAGCTGGACGAGCCCTATGCCCTCAACTTTAGCCTGGGCACTCGCATTGGCGGACACGACGGAACCTCTTTGGAGGAGATCGCGATCGACTCACTCGTTGCCCCGGGAGCCGCGGGTAAGACCGTCGTCGTCGCGGCTGGCAACGACGGCATGGATGCAGTGCACGTTGGCGGCAACTTCGGCGCCGCCGGGTCGAAAAACGAAAGCGTAACCATCGGGATTTTTCAGGAAAACCCCCAGGAAGCGCTCTTTGATTTCTGGTTCGATGTCAAAGACAGCTTTCGTGTCACGTTAAGCGGCGGCAGACAGCCCGCGGAGGACATCACCGACCAAGTGCGTTTCTCTCCGCTAAACAACAGCAAGCGGCTCCTGTTCAGCACCGACAGAGCCCTGTCGTTCGACCTGACGATCACCGGCGAAACCGTCAAGGATGGACGTTTCGATGGATGGGTTGAAGGTAATGCGTCGTTTACCAGTAGCATCGACCACAGCCGTTTGGTCAATATCCCGGGCACCGCGCGGAAGGCTATTACCGTTGGCGCCCATACCACGAAGCTGCAGTGGACCGACAAGACCGGGGAATCGTGGCGACTCAAACTGGCGTCGCTCGGAGCGCCCGCGCTATTCACAAGTCCTGGGCCGACACGAGACGGAAGACTGAAACCGGAGTTGTCCGCTCCCGGTCAGGTGATCGCCTCGACGCTTAGCAGCGACGCGACCAGCCTCCTCTTCCCAGACTTTCTGGTACTGGCCGACGAACGTCACGCGGTGAATCAAGGAACGAGCATGTCCGCACCCCACGTGACGGGCGCCGTCGCCTTGCTCTTCGAGCAGATGCCTTACCTCGATGCCGGTCTGGTTCGGGAGATACTGACGGCTTCGGCTCGGGAAGATTCTAATACTGGCGAGACCCCGAACCCAACGACGGGCTTCGGAAAACTGGACGCGGGCAAAGCGATGTTCCCAGAGAAGCCGAGGGTAGTTTTGTCCGCTAACTATGCAGCTAGAGTGCCCGGAGAACGAGTCGAGCTAAGGTACGCGCTGCAACGGGGTCGCTCGGATAACTTCGTCGAAGGCTGGGTAGCCCTTCGGGACCCGATGGGCTCCTTCAAGTTCCTATCGGAAGACGGCAAGGCGTTCACGCCCACACAGGTGCCGTACCGGCCCTGGCTCGATATCAAAAATCAAGCCGGTCTTTTGTTCAGTACCGTCATCCCGGACGACCTGGCCGAGGGCGCCTATACATTTTACGCTGTAGGCATACAACCGGGCGAAGACCCGTTCGATCCTGGTGCCTGGGTCACCAATCTCGCCAAGGCTTCTGTACAGATAAGATAATTCGCTAGAGCCCCATTACAAGATCCGGAGCGTCCGATAGGCGCAGTGCCTACCGGATCCATACTGTCCATACTGCTTGGCCAGGGTTGGTCTGTAGCACAAGTAGCAGACGCCCTGTTGGTCGATGGCGATACCGTGCGGTGGTACTTCAATCGCTATCAGTCATAAAGCCGCGTGTTCCCTCCTGGCTGGACACGCCGAATCACGCACCCGAAAAATCAAAACCCATGTGCGACGAATATAAAAGCAACGTCGTCAGCGGAAATCCGTATCGCCCGACATCAGCCACCACTTATTCGACAATTGCTGGACTGACGGGCCGTCCACCCAAATATTCGTCGGAACACTGATGTCCAGCGGCTTAACGCTACCTTCTAGCGCGGTGAAACGCCACGCCTCGTGCCGAGTAATCCAACAACACACGGATGGCGCGCCCCACTGTGCCGCTACCGACCGCGCCTCCTCAATAAGCCTCCCAAGCGAGCAAAGCGGTGCCACGATATCTACGAGCTCGCATTGGTCAGCCTCTCGTTTGAGCACGACGATACCGATTGATCTGCGAGACAGGCGGTGCCGTACGCAAATAACCGTATAGTCCTGCTGTGGATGATCGAAATAGCGATACTTGATGTACTCCCAATCCCGGACGACGACGATCGCGTCTCGGAGATCCTCTTCCATTCTTCTCCATAGCCTGTCCACCCGGCGTCTCTCCGAGTCCCCACGTCCGACCAACACATTGGAACGCACACCGGTGCGGGGACGAGGCTTCGCCGTCCAGCGCACCTCGACCATTTGCGCCACTTCAGCATAGAGTCCCAGCCGTTCCGCCAACGTCATCTGGCGACGCGTGGGAAAACCATAGGCAAGCGTGTTACCGCGCAGCCCTAAATAGATTTCCAAGTAGGTGACTGCAATCAAAAACATCGCGCCCTTTTTGGTGAGCACTCCACGTTCGCGCGGATCGACCATGACGTCGCAGATCTGCAGCCCAGTGCCTGGTTTCCCGAAATAGGAGACCGCGCGAATCATGCTCCCGTAATGGGCGACCATCCTGCCGTTGTGTCGAGCAACCACGGACCGACCTCGAGCTCCCCCGTATTTCCACATCCAAAGATCGGCCGCAAAATCCGATCCGAACGAGACCCGAAATAGAGACTGGAGCTCGGCGAGATTCTTCGCACTCGAATGTTCGAGGATCCATCTCGATATCCTGGGAGATCTTCGATACACAACCAGCCGTCCGACCCCCGCCACCTGGGAGCTGCTGGAGGTGCTCGCATCGACCGAGAGTCCTATACGCTTCGCAATGGCGCACAGGTATTCGAGTTGACGACTGGATATTGGAATTGTTTCGGCAAGGCTCGTCGGCTCGAACAAGACATAGAGATAGCCCGTCGGCGCGAGAAGCCGATAAGCGGCGTTGAAGAGCGGAAGGGGGCTTACGGATAAAAGCAGACTCCCCTGCAGCACGATCCCCTTGCACCCTTCGTCTTCGCCAAGCGGAGGGGAATTCGCAAGAGCGTCCATTTCCCCCTGACCAGATTCGGAAACGCGGCGCAAACTATCCCACCAGGACGACGCGGCGACCTCGTACTGGGGCAGCAGCACCGACAGCTCCTCGGCTACGGCGTCGTCCGTCAGGCACTGGATGCCGCAGCCCGGCTCTAGCTGCTCGGCAATGAGAGTGGCAAGATCGGAAACGGGAAACATATCCCGGGCCGGTGCGCCGGCTCGCGGGGCCTTGGTCGAAAACATCGAATCGGACCTCGCAGTCTCGGAAAGATTACGATGCTGGAGCGCCCTTCTTTTACCGTGCATCTGACCGCAACGCGGCTCGAATCGTATCTTCGGTAAAGCACCGCAATCCGAGCAGATGATCGACGAGCGACGGCAAGGTCTCGGGGGAGAGCTCGAGGAGACCTTCGGCATAGCCCTCGCCGCCCAGATAAAGGCCCCGATAGGCGCACAGACTGGCGGACACGCGCGTGTAATCGCAATATTTCAGCGGAAGGGCATAACATTGGACTGCTTGCTGGCGCAGCTGGAAAATGCTCGTAATATCCACAATGCGATTCACCGGCAAGGCTTGCCACAGCTCCCACATAAAGGCGCGGCCTCGGCAACCGGATTTAACCCAGGCGGATAGGACTGCCAAGCCGACGGCAACATGATCGCGATGATGGTCGAGCAGGGGTGGGATGAAGAGCCAGTCCGGCTCGTATTCCGCGAGCAGGCGCGCTAGGTGAGCGACGGTCTCTTCCCCACATCGAAACTCGCCATCGGGATAGCCCAGAAACGCCACGTCGCGAACACGGAGCGTCTCTAACGCGGCGCGGGACTCGCGCTCTCTCAGCGCGGGAATATCGCCGCCAACATAGCCTTCGGGATCGCCCCGACGGCCGTCTGTAACGACGATCGCGCGCACCTGGCATTGGTTGCGTCGTAACAACGCCAAGGTTCCGCCGATCGCTAAGGCCTCGTCGTCCGGGTGCGGTACGATTGCCAGCGCTTTGGCGCGCTCCGGCAGCACCAACGGCGTAGGCAACGGACAAATGTCGAGCCGCTGTACCGTTGACGACCACGCTTGCCAAAAAGAATCCGTGCGGTGGGCCGGAGAGCTACGGACAATAGGAGACGCTGGCTCATCTCGCTCGCCATAGGCGTGGAGATAAGAATGCGCAATGTCCGATGTCGAGGGCCAGGACGCGATCCGCTCGAGCCCTTTTCGCGCCAGCCGAGCTCGCAGGGCTGGATCGGCCACCAAATCCGTCAAGACTCGCGCGAGCGCGTCGTCGTCGCCGGGTGGTACCAGCAAACCGGCGTCGCCGACCACCTCCGGCACTCCGCCGACCGCCGTGAAAACCGCGGGCACGCCGGCCGCGAGCGCCTCCAGGTTGGCCATCCCGAACGACTCGGTCAGACTGGTACTAACGTAAACGTCGGCCGCAGAGTAATACAGCGCCATGTCCTCGCCGACGGCGAACGACAACCGATCCGCGACGCCTACTGCGCCTGCAAGGGTCCTCAGCGGGTCGCGAGAGCCCTCGCCGACGATGACTACCCGGACCGGCGCGACCCGAACTCGAGCACATGCCTTGATCAAAGACGGGAAATCCTTCAGGGGCGCCAGCCGTCCCACGCCAATGACGTAAACCGCCTCGGGATCCCAGCCAAGCCGATTGCGGGCCTCCGCCCTGCCATAGCGAGCCATTTGGGGCGCCGGATGCGGTATCGCCCGCCAATGGCGTGGGGTGGGATAGGCGCTCAGATCGCGGGCGAGCTGCGCGAGGCAACCGCGCGTCGGCGCAATCACCCAGTCCGCGCGGTGCAATACCGCCGATTCCCGCTTGCGCAGGAACCGCATGCGTCGCCCGCCAAGGGGGGCGCCGTCGTCATGCAGCGCCTGCGTATAGCTGCCATAGCCATGCTGAGTAACCCCCCACCGGAAATCCTTGTGGCGTTTGAACACTCGGAAGATGCGCAGCCCCAGCGCAATCAGGGGGTCGTGGCAATGAACGTGGCTATAGCGCTCTCGATCGACGACCTTGGCCCCGAGGCGGCCCATGTTCAGGCGTTCGAAAACGCCATAGGTCAGGGCACGGGTATCGCCGTTGATAATCCGCCAGGCTTCCAGCCTCGTCAACAGCTTGCGGACCGCCCCCAAGGCACGGACGGCGCTGTGGCCGAGATCGGCCTGACACAAATAGCCAACGGACAAATCTTGCCGCCGGAATTCGTCGAGCACCGGACCGAGACTCTTACCGAGACCGTACTTTTTATCTATGGTACGCTCTCGAGTCACCATCAAGACCTTCATCGATCTCTCAACGGTCGTCGCGATTCGATTTCGGGTTCGTAACGGCATGGCTTTGGCGTTTCAGTTGGATCACACGTTCCACGTACCGAGATCCGTGAGCGGGATCGATCCTAGGTCGCTCACTCGATTGCCAATCGCTCTCATAGCCGTACTCGCGAATGTAGGCCTCGAAATAGGGGCGGAAAAAGGCCTCGTCTTCCGGGGTCAGCCAGTTTTTCCAGTCGCTATGGGTGCAGGTTCGAGGGACATGAGCGTACTGCCGGTCGACATTAGCGTCTCCTTTCAAATCGAATTCCATATAATTGCTCAGCGACTCGAGACGTCCGTCGACAAAGTCCTCGTACCTCAGCCTCAGATAGTTGTCCCGGAGACCTTTCTCGAACGCCATGCAGAAGGCTTGCATACGTCGCGTCGCCTCCGCCGCGGCTTCCGGCGCGGTGCTCGGAGGCAGAGCGAAGATGTAATCCAGCAGCTCCTTGAGCGGATAGCGCTGCGGCTCGGCTTCTTTTTTACGAAGGTAATCTTGAATCCAACCGGTCGACTTCCGATTGCCGAATACCGAGGGTTTCTCCTGGCAGAGAAACAACGCCGAGCTTACCAGCCAGTCTCGTGGATCACGAGTCAGGTAGATGCGGCGGTCGAATCCGAGGAAACTACTGTACTTCACGCGCTCCGAATGACCAACGAGTTTCAGGATCGTCTTGGCGAGCACCCAACGCGAATCGTCACCCGCCTCGGGTCGATATTCGCGAGGCTCGAAGAGCGTACGGGGCTCGCGCTCGGCCTCTGGTAGCGAGTTGCGGATCTTGGTGAACAGACCCGTCGTCCCAGTCTTGTATTGCCCAAAGATGACGATTTTTCCAGGAGTCGGTTTCATCGAGATGTCCAGCGGCGATTGTTCGGGGGTCGGTAGCGCCTACCTCGCGCTCGCGCACCCAGGGTTCCCATTGTAAACCCGTCACACAAGGGTTTTCGGCCTCCCGCGCACGCACATCATAAAGCGCCAAGCGTTGTCGGAATACCTTGTCTTCTCAGTTAGAAAGCCGCGGCTTCCCTCCTCGCTGGACACGCCGAATCACGCACCCGAAAAACCAAAAATCCATGTGCGACGGGTAGAGCAACCGACCCGGTGGCTCTCCGCTCTTCGTCAACGCCTCATCCTGGCTCGCAAGCGGGGACCAGCGTTCGACGCCGGGCGTTTCACACGCGGTATCGAGGGGCTTTTTCAGCGCATTTGGGAGCGCAAAGTCCGCGAGGGCGTCCTCTCGCCCTCCTTCCGAGCGCGCATCCACCTGCCCCCAAGCGCCCCAGGGGCGCCAGTCGCCGCACAAACCCCAAAGAAACATTTTTGCAACATAAATTAATAGCCATTTGAAACCGTTTGTTACGCCACTGCCAGGATGCAGAATCGATGCAAATTCGTTTTTTTTTACACACGTGTCTTGACAAAGCACAGGTTGAGATTATTATTGCTTCCGACGATGCGATAAAAGTGCCACCGAGCGGCAGCTGGATAATCGCCCGTCAGACTGGCAATTGCTGTTGTAAGGATCTAGAATAAGGATTGCTCGCGGGTTTCTGTGAGCAACGGAAGGGTGACTCGCAGGCGCGAAAGCGTGCTACGACATCGATAAACAACAGAACGCATCCTAATCGATGGCCTTGTTGATCACACGCAATCGGGTTAGTAGGGAGAGCGGACTGCGAATCTGGATCGGCACACCGGCTCGTCACGCTTAAACCATATGTTTGGAGACTATGAACATGTTGAACCGAAATAAACTCACCGTAGCGGTTGGGATCGCCGTTGGCGCGACCGCCGGAGTACTCAGCACCGCGCAAGCCGGTCAGCTGTTTTTCCCGCAGGCCGTCGTCGGTACCACCGTCACGACGATCTTCAGCGTCATCAACACCGAAGGCAACACTCCTGGCAGGGGCACGGATCGGCTGCACTACAGTTACTACTACAAGGACCCGACCATGCTGCCGCCCTTGACGGGCGATCCGGAGACCGACGAGGACGCCGCAAACGCGCTGCACTGCTCTGAGACCAACAAATTCCTGCCGACCAGTAAGTTCGACATCCAGACCATCGACATCGGCGGCGACCTGCCCGGTAGCGTCGACGGCGTCATGTTCAACGACCCGAGCGTGAATAACAACTGGCTCGGCCACGGTAACTTTGCCATGGCGGGCTCCGTGCCTAAGCCGCATCGCGGCTACCTCTACGTTTCGCATGCCGGGAGCATGGGAGTACCTAGTACTACGGCCGGCCTCTACGGCGAGGCAATGATCTTCGAGTTCGACTCCGGCGGGGCCTGGGGCTACCAGGGCTTCTGGAAGGCAGGTGATGATTGTGATTTCCGAAATGCTGCCTCCAACTCTCCCAGCCATGTCGCGATCTTCCCGTTAGAAGGTTCGGCTTTCACGACCAAGTTCATGGTCACGCCGCTCTGGGACGTCATGAGTCGCCCAAACCTCCCTTCGGCTTCCGTATGCCCGAATGACCATAACTGGAATACGGCTTGGATCGAGCTTGAAGCTGCTCCCGAGTACGGTGACAACATTGTCATGTTCGACCGCGACGAGAACCCGATCTCCGGCGCCACCCCGAAGGAAGTGGCATGCGTCGGTGCGGTTACCTCCGAGTACCTCATCAACGTCGGCGCGCGGGGCGACCTGGCCGATGGCGGCTGGACCGGCGTGTTGAACTATACCAGGTGGAGAAACACTCTCTCAGTGCCGCAAGAGATACAACCCTCGGCAGTCGTCTACAAGCTCGAGTACGGCAATGTCTCGTCCATTGACCCTGGTAAGGATGGCATCTTCAATAACGCCATCTATCTGCTCCCAGAAACACAATGGGGCGTCCCCGAAGACGTGAATAATTGATAGCAACCAGCCAATAGGAATGGCCTCACGCGCTCTGTAGCATCAGCGCGATGGGGTCTGGCTAGAAAGAGCCGCCTTCGGGCGGCTCTTTTCTGTTCATCACCAAAATTGGGTCTCAGGCAAGGCTCGCGCGAGGATCCACCCATTCATCGTAGGCATCATTTCCCGTGAACCAGCAACGCAATTTCCTCATCCGGCTCCTTCTTCGTCCCCGAACCCTATTCGCTCTGCTCGCCGCCGCAAGCTTCTCCGCAGGCTCGGCGACGGTCACGCCGCTCACTACGGCGCCCATGCTCAAGCAGAGTGAATGGCGATACGCGTTGAACGCCCAGCACCGGCCATGGCTCGCCTATTACGATAAAGATCGCCAGTTGCGGCTTCGTACACCGGATGGCGGCGACGACCCGGTCCCCCGGAAAGAGGGCTCGGGAGCGCCTTCCGGCCTGGCGCTGAGCGCCCTTGACGACGGCGCCGCCTTACTGTGGCGCGACAAGCAGCCGACCAAGGGGCTCTACCTGAAGATAACCGGGCCCAACGAGTCGATCCGCGAAGTGGGCGACAATACCGAGCCCCTCGCACGGTTCGAAATGCAGCGCTTCGGTGATCGGATCGACCTGCTCTGGTACGGCGAGCGCAAGGTCGAAGAAAGCCCGCCTGGCACTAACTACTACCTTTACACCCGCCGGTTCGACCTGTCCAATTCGAGCCTCGGGCCGACCGAGCGGCTAATGCCCGGCTACTATCCGGTCTGGTCCGCCGACCCTACGGGCAACCTAGTTGTCTACAGTTGGAATCCCCAGCGCGACCATCACGCCATCGTCGCGCGCACCCGACCCGCATCCGCCGATACCTTTGGGGAAACCGTGACCATCGCCGATGTCCCGGAGATTACCCCGGTCTTCAAGGCATTTTATAGCAGCGGACGCCACTTCGTGGTCTGGGCCGCACTGTACCGCCACGACGCTTCCTCGGAGCGCGGGCTCACCACCCCGGTTTTCGAGGGCGCCTACTCCGACGACCAAGGCGCCACATGGACCAGGCTCGGCTTTGACGAATTGCGTGGTGTCCAGATTGGGAGCATCGACGTTGCCGCCGACCAAAAGGGTCACATCATCCTCGCACTGACGGTAAAGGCAAAAGGGCACAAGCTGGACGTGTGGACGATTCAATCCGCGGACAACGGCGCCACATGGCGGGCGCCCGCCGCTGTGAGAGCGGAGGCGATCGGATCGCGATTCCTTGCCCAAGCCCCATCGGTCGTTTTTGGCGCCACCCCCGGAGCGGCGGTGATGGTGTGGGAGGATCGGCGCGAGATCCGGGCGCGGCCCTACGCGGCGCGATCGACGGATTACGGGAAGACTTGGACCCCGGCCCAGGATCCCCTCCCCTATACCGAGGGCACCAACACCGGACTGACCCTCGGCCAGCCTGCGCTCTACACAGACGCCAAGGGCTATAATCTGATCGCCGAGGAGGCCCTGGATGACAGTATGAAGCTGAAAAAGCTGGTAAATATTAGCTTCACCTCCGATGATCTGCTCCCGAAAAACGCGGCCCCCGGCACGCCACCAGCCTCGCCAGGTGCCGGCAAACCAAATACCGCCACAGACGCAGCTGCGCCAACGACGCCGATAGCCAAGCGATCCGAAGAAGCGCTACGCGGCCGCGTCGATGCGTTCTGGAAGGCGATGGTCGACGGGGACTACGCCGATGCCTACGGCTTCTACGATCCGTTTTTCCGTGCGCGCAACAGCCGAAAGGCATTCACGAATCTTACCGGGAAGATCGACTATTCGGAGTTCGAGGTCAAAGACGTGAGCGTCGATGGCCCCATCGCCAAGGTCTCGGTCCGCTTCAAGGCCTCCGTGCCCGCCTTCAAGATGGAAAGGACCGGCGAAACCGTATCCCGGCCAGAACAGGAGATTACCACCACCAACAACTGGCTGTGGATCGACGACGATTGGTACCGGGAGTTCCGCGTGGAATCCGAAGACATCAGGTATACGGGCTATTAGCCCAACACCACCGCTCCTCGCTCGGAAAGGCTCCTACCAATCGAGCCCCGTGGGAGCGGCGTCCCGCCGCGATGGCCGCGTACTGAAGCGGACCGGATCGCGGCCGGAGGCGCGCTCCCACAGCGGACTTTCATCGTTCTAGGAGGCGCGGCACCCGCAGCGAGGTGGTATAGTCCCCAATCCGGCGAAGCCGGTACCAAACAGGCCGCTTCGGATCTGCCAGCTATACGTATCTGTCACACATGAGTTTTCTTGCCCGCACCAGAGGTAGCGCTACCCCTACTTGGGGAGCGGCGATCCCCTGACGGTCCGGACGCTAGAGGCCACGCGGAAGAGTGGCCATGGTACTTTGCCATGAAACTTATGATCCTGCACCAGGCCGTGGTGTTCGGTGGCGCCGAGCGCACCACCAGCAATCTTCTGAGCTACTTGGACCGGTCTGTTGTTCACCATGTGACACTAGCCGCGCCGACGGCGCTCCGCCGCCAATTGCCCAGCAACTATGACGCTTTCGTTGACACCGGCCCATTGATTCGAAACGGCTGGTTTACGACTCCGGAGGCGCTGGATGCCGACATTGAGGCGGCAGCCGCGCTACTTCGCACGGTTGAGGCGGACATTGCGCTTGGCATGATGCACTACTCCGGCTGCCTCGTGGCGCTTGGCGCCCCTCGAGCCGGGCACCACACCCGCACAATCGCCAGCCTTCGCGGCCCCGCGTCCGAGCACATCCGACGCTTCGAGACCGGCAATGCGCATATCGCCTTCTTGCGCCGCGCGGTCAGTCAAACGACCGCCGCGGCCGATCGGATTCTGGCGCCCTCGCAAGGCACCGCGGATGACCACTGCCTACATTTTCAGGCCAGCGTCGAGCGCACAGTCGTCATCCCCAACGGCATCGACGCCGCTGCTACTCGCTACGCTGCCGCATCGCCGGCCGACGGACTGGAGCATCTGCCCGCCGGCATACCATTGCTTTGCACCGCCGCGAGATTATCCATCGAGAAGAATGTGGCCCTATTGATCACCGCCCTCGCGCGCGTACAACAAAGCATGCCCTGCGCTCTCATCTTGGTGGGCGACGGACCGGCGCGCGACAGCCTGAAACGACAGGTGGCGGATCTCGGTCTGAGCGAGCGGGTCATCTTTGTTGGCCACCAGAGCAACGCCTTCCCATATATGCGGGCCGCCGATATCTACATCCACACCTGTGTGCTCGAGGGGTTCGGCTACTCGATGCTCGAGGCGCTGGCCTGTGGTACCCCGGTCATCGCGACGGACTGCCCACACGGTCCGCGTGAGGTGCTGTCCGGTGGTAAAAGCGGCGTGCTCGTGCCGCCGGATGACCCTGTCGCCTTGGCCACGGCCATCGTGGACCTGCTCTCCGATACCGAGCGCCGCGCCCGGCTGAAGGCGATTGGGCTCCAGCGCGCGGACGAGCTCTCCATCGAGCGTATGGTACTTGGTCACCAACGGGTGTTCGAGCAACTGTTCAAGGGATAAGTCAGCTATAGAACATAGCAAGAGAGGTCGACGGGGACCCTCAAAAGCTCAGGCGTTACCTGCTGAGCTCATCAGTAGGCGTTATGCCTGAGCCGTGACATAGGAGATATCCCCATAAAAAGGCATAGATACAGCGCCAAGGATATCTAGCAGGCGGACTGGGAGCAGATTTGCGCCGCGATGACAGGCCCTCGGCTCTGATTATCCGCACGCAAGCGATACTGAGACGACCAGAGCAATCCTCCCTAATGCCGCTGACGCAATACGTCTCGCTGAAAAGCCGGTGAGCCGTACGCGAAGACGAAGACAATTGACTCCAAAGGCACCCCTAATGGAGTCAATCGATTAACTTTATAGTAACTCCGAAGCGAACAGTTTATGTTAGTGAATCGTTCCCCGGTCATGACGAACCGACATTCCAGGCAGCAAGCCAAGCAGCGGGCTCGAAGCCATCCCAACAGCCGCGACGCCAGTGCCCTTGCAGGAACTTTACGTCACGTCGCAGCACTTCGGAGTAACGGAAACCTGGAAAAGGCAGAGGCGATGCTGAACGTGCTGCTGCAGTCAAATCCCGGCGATCCGGCTGCAAACCATCTCGCGGCCCTTGTGAGCGCGGATTCTGGGCGTTTCGACCGTGCCGTTGCGCAGATGCAAGACGCAATCGCCGGCGATCGCCGTAATCCAGGCTACCACTTCGATCTCGGACTAATGCTGAACGCGCAGGGGCGATACGAACAAGCCGTCCACGCGTTCAAGAAAGCTCTGAAACGACAGCCTCGGATGCCCCAGGCGCAAAATGCCCTGGGAATCGCGCTAATGCGTCTCCAACACACCTCCGAAGCCGTCAGATCCTTCAACTCGGCAATTACCCTTGATCCCGACTATGTCGAGCCCTACAACAATCTGAGTTTGGCCTACATCGAGCTCGGCTTCCCGCGAAAGGCTGCCGACCTTCTCGAGCAAGCGGTACGACTGAACCCTGACTATGTACCCGCGGTAAAAAACCTCGGTACCGCGTACCTTAGGCAGGGTCTATTGCGAAAGGCGCAAATGTGGCATGAACGCGCTCTGAAATTGCGCCCAGGAGACTTGAGTATTCTTCAGAATGTCGCCTCGGCCTATGCCTCTCAAACGCTCTATACCGATGCGGCGGTCGCATTGGCGGAGATGCTCTCTATCGATCCTACCCACGCGACTGCCAACAAACACTACGGCAAGGTGCTGGTTGCGCAACAGAAATTCGAGGAAGCAATTCCTTATTTTTTGCGAGCTCTGAACGTTTTCGAGGGGGACGCGGAATTGCACGATCTGTTAGGAACGGCATTGACAGAGTCGGGCAAGCTCGCGGATGCCGTGATCCACTACCGAAAGGCGGCCGAGGTCGATCCCAGGCATGTGCCGAACTTAGTGGCGATAAAGCGAAAAGCGGCGCTTTGTAGTCAGATCGAAGCAATCACGGAGCTTACGTCCTTATTGGAACAGCAAGGCCTATCCAAGAACGCGCGGGTTGAGGCTTACTTCAAGTTGGGGGAGCTCTATGACGGAGTTGGGGACGTTGATTGCGCGTTCGAAAACTACGAGGCCGGAAACGACAGCATTGAATCAGGTTTCGACCGTCAGCGCTTTGGGCAGCTGACCGGAACCGTCATTTCCGAATTCTCAGATGCGCGGCTGTGCTTGCTGCCAAGCACTTCCAATACCTCCAAGCTGCCTGTCTTCATCGTTGGCTTACCGAGGACCGGGAAAACGCTACTGGGGGACATGCTCAGTAAGCATTCGGGGATCGTGGTACCGGATGAGGTACAGCAGGTCGGCAGCTACTTCGATCTTGGAATTCACCAGGAAGCGAGCGAATACCGAGCATGCCTGGCCTCCATCACGGAGGATTTAGTGCAAGAAGCTGCAGCGGAATATCTGGATCTCTGCTCGCGGATCGGGCGTTCACCCACTGCGCGCGTCGCCAACACGTTGCCGCTGAATTTTTTCCATCTCGGATTGATTCAGCTCCTGTTTCCACACGCCAAGATTATCAACATCGAGCGAGATCCTCTGGATGTCGGAATCGAGTGTTTCTTCAAGAATTTTCACAATAAAAATATCTATAGTTTTAGTCACGATCTGGCCGATATCGGTTTCATGTATCGGAAATATCAGACATTGATGCAGCATTGGCGCCGGGTCTTGAACATTGAGATCTTCGACGTCCGCTACGAAGCGATTGTATCGGCGCCGTCCCAGACGCTCAACGAGGTCTTTCGTTTTCTCGAGCTCGAAGGAGTCGATGAGACGCTGACCGGCAGTGATTTCGAATTGGGCGGCAGAATCGGACTGGCCGGTCAGGCCGAAACGCTTACAGATCGCTATGTCGGGCGCTGGAAACCCTATCAAAAACACCTTGTTCCGCTGGTCGAGGAATTAGAAAAAGCGTGACTGCGGCTTCTGCGGGTGGGCGCCGCGAGTCGCGTCAGCCGTCATTTGAGGCTCACATTTTAGGCAAAAAACTGTCGCATGATGCATAAGCACGCTGCCGGCGAAGCGGTCTCCTCGGCCCGTAGCGGGCGATCTGCAGGTGCAAGCCCCCTGGGGCGAGAAGGGTGCCTGGAAAATTGGGTGGCGACCGCTCTCAGGCTCGAGTCACGCAGAGGTCACGCCCCGGCTTCAGGCTCTCGTCCGTGTTATTGGGAGGCAGGCGATTGCCGAAATTTCCCGGCCTTTCTACAATGACGCGAGAGGGCGAAAGGGCGCGGGGCGCTGCCCCCTCACGGAATTCTTCGGGCCCGCAGCGAGACAGCCCATGTGGCGCGGCACCTGAAGCCAAGCCCAGGTGGATGGCTGCCGCATCCAAGTGACGGGCCGGCTGCGACGGAAATCCCTTGAGAAGATCTCGATTATTGGCCATCCTGGCCGAAATCGGCGCGGCATTCGGAAATCCGATCTCAGAATGCCTTCCTTAACCGACCGAGCGGTCGGCACATTATCATTTTGGAGCGATCATGGCCTGGAATGAGCCCGGTGGCGGCAACAAAGATCCATGGAGCGGAAGGGGCGGAGAACAAGGCCCTCCCGACCTGGATGAGGTGGTACGCAAGCTCCAGGAGCGTCTCGGCGGGCTGTTCGGCGGGAAAAAGCGCGGACCGGGCGAGCCGAGCGGCGGCACGACAGGGCCCGGGGGCGGTATCGGCGGCAAGGCCATCGGCATCGTGCTGGGGATCCTTTTTGCCGTCTGGCTGGCATCCGGAATCTATATCATCGAGCCCGCAGAGCGGGGCGTGATCTTGCGCTTCGGCGCCTATACCCGCATGACCGGGCCCGGGCCACACTGGCACATCCCGGCCCCGATCGAGAAGGTGATCAAGGTCAACGTGGACGAGATCTCCACCTTCACCCACGATGCCGCGATGCTCACCAAGGACGAGAACATCGTCGATGTCGAGCTCACCGTCCAGTCCCGCATCCAGGATGCGGCGGATTACCTCTTTCAGGACCAGAACCCGGACAAGACCTTGCGCGATGCAGTCGAGACGGTCGTTCGCAAGACCATCGGGGGCAGCCGGCTGGACTTCGTCCTCACCGAGGGGCGCGATGCCATCGCTACGACCATCCGCGAGCGCGCTCAGGCACTGATCAACCAGTACAAGACGGGCCTGGAGATCACATCCGTGAACATGCAGCCGGCCAAGCCGCCGGAGCAGGTCAAGGAGGCCTTCGACGATGCCATCAAGGCGCGGGAGGACAAGGAGCGCTTGGAGAACAAGGCCGAGGCCTATGCCAACGAGATCCTGCCCCAGGCGCGTGGCGAAGCCGCGCGCATCGAGGCGGATGCCAAGGCCTACCGGGACAAGGTGGTCGCGGAGGCGCAGGGTGAGACCTCACGCTTTCTGGCGATCCTGAAGGAGTACGAAAAAGCGCCCGAGGTAACCCGGGAGCGTCTTTACCTGGAGACCATGGAGCAGGTCATCGGCGAATCCAACAAGGTGCTCCTGGACGTCCCGGATGGGGCCAGCCTCATGTATCTGCCCTTGGATCAGATCATCAAACAGGGGGGGCATGGCGGTGAATCCGGGCAGCCGCCCAATCCCGCCCTGAGCATCGATCAGGAGCCTGCCCCGGCGCCGCAACGCGAGGTGGCTCGCCAACGGAGGTCCAGAAGATGAATCGAGGCAACGCCAAGATGCTGGCCCTCATCGGCCTGGCTGCGCTCGCCCTGGTGATCTACGCGGCAACCTTCATCATTTACCAATGGGAAGTCGCTATCAAGCTGCGCCTCGGCAAGATCGTCGCCAGCGAATACGAGCCGGGGCTGCATTACATGCTTCCCCTGCTCAATAACGTCAAGAAGTTCGACGCCCGGATCCAGACGCTGGATGCACGGCCCCAGCGCTTCCTGACGATCGAGAAGAAAGACGTGATCGTCGATTCCTATGCCAAGTGGCGCATCACCAACCCGGGCCAGTTCTATCGGTCTACCGGTGGCGACTTCGGGCGTACGGCGCGGCTGCTCTCCGAGCGTGTCAACACCGCCCTGCGCGACGAGTTCGGCAAGCGCACCATCCAGGAGGTCGTCTCCGAGGATCGCCTGGAGCTGATGCAGATCCTGAGCAAGAAGGTCGACACCAATGCCGCGGAGCTGGGGATCGAGGTCATCGATGTCCGCGTGAAGAAGATCGATCTTCCGCCGGAGGTGAGCGAATCGGTCTACCAGCGCATGCGCGCCGAGCGCGAACGGGTTGCCCGGGACCTGCGTGCCAAGGGATCGGAGGCCGCCGAGCGCATCCGTGCCGATGCCGATCGCCAGCGGACGGTGACCTTGGCGGAGGCCTACAAGCAGTCGGAGGAAGTACGAGGTCGGGGCGATGCAAAGGCCACCGAGATCTACGCCAACGCCTACACCGAGAATCGAGACTTTTACCGCTTCAACCGTAGCCTCCAGGCCTATCGCGACACCTTCGGACGGGGCGGGGACATGATGGTGCTGCAGCCGGATTCGGAGTTTTTCCGGTATTTCAACGACAAAGGAAAGGTCCGAGCCGCCAGCGGAGGCCCTTCGAAGGATGTCTCCGAGTCTACCGCCTCGCCTGCAGGCGAGCTCATCGGAAAACCATCGGCCTCGAAGGCACCCAGAGCCCCCGCACCGGTCGCCTCACCCTCCGTGCCCCATGCGGCACCTGCAGCGGCTCCCCGCGCTGTACCCGAGCCTGCAGCACCGCCTGCACAGGAGCTCGGTGGCAAGCCGCCTGCCTCGAAGGCGCAGGGGGCTCACGAGCCCGCACCGGCTGCCTCGCCAGCGAAGAAGCCCCATGCAGCACCCGAGCCTAAAGCACAGCCTTCGGACGAGCATGGTGGGAAGCCGCCTGCTACGAAGACACAGGGAGCTCCCGCACGCAAAACGATTGTCTCGCCATCGAGGGAGCCCCGTGAAGCGCCTGCAGCGACGCCAGCGGACGAAGCCGCCGGCGGCTCGTCGCCTGCTTCCGATTAGGCGGCGCTCGATCGAGCGCATCAGTGCTTTTTCCCCCTGTCCCTCTGCTCTAGCCGGATTCTCGGATGTGGCACAACCTGCTCGTAGCCCTCGCACTGGTTCTTGTGATCGAAGGAATCTGGCCTTTCCTTAGCCCCGGCGGACTGAGGCGCGCCTTGCTCCTGATGGCGGAGCAGGATGAACGTTCGCTGCGCCTAGTCGGCTTGGCGAGCATGCTGTTCGGGGTCGGGCTCCTGTATCTGGTGCAATGAAGCGGGGCATGCGAGACGCGCTTTGGCTCTTGCCTGCGGGAATCGAGGAGATCCTGCCGCGGCAAGCGCATCTGTTGGAGTGCTTGCGTCGCGACCTGCTGGACCTCTACAGCGGCTGGGGGTACGAGCTCGTCATCCCTCCGTTGGTCGACTTTCTCGACTCGCTTCTCACGGGAACCGGCCACGATCTGGATCTGCAGACGTTCAAGCTCACCGATCAGCTCAGCGGCCGCATGCTCGGGGCTCGTGCGGACATGACGCCACAGGTCGCCCGTATAGACGCCCACCACTTACGCAGCGATGCGCCGACCCGACTTTGCTATCTCGGTAGCGTATTGCACACGCGCTCCGACGGATTTTCCGGCACCCGCAGCCCAATGCAGATCGGTGCAGAGATCTACGGTCACTCCGGCGTGGAGAGCGACGTGGAGGTCTTGCGTCTGGCCCTCCTGACCCTGGAGGCTGCGGGAATCGAGAGCCCCTATTTGGACCTCGGCCATGTCGGCATCTACCGCGGGCTGGCACGCCAGGCGGGCCTTGACGAGCAGCAGGAAACGACTCTGTTCGAAGCCCTACAGCGCAAAGCGGCACCGGAAATCGAGGCCCTGATCGAAGGACAGGGGCTGCCGTACGCAACGGCGCAAATGATGCTTTCCCTGGTGGTTCTCAACGGCGACGATGCCCTGGAGCGGGCGGCAACCGAGCTGGCCGCCGCCGACAGGCCGGTGCGTGCCGCTCTGGATTACTTGCGGAGGCTGGTCGACGAGATCCGCAAATGGCTGCCTGAAGTACCGATACACTTCGATCTGGCCGAGCTTCGAGGCTATCACTACAAGACGGGGATGGTGTTTGCTGCATTCGCCCCCGGCTGGGGGCAGGAGATCGCGCGCGGCGGACGCTATGACGATATCGGTCGTGTGTTCGGGCGACCCCGCCCCGCTGTCGGTTTCAGTGCCGACCTGAAGGGATTGCTCCGCCTCGGAGTGGGCCTTGATGAGCGTTACAGGACCGAAGACAGGGTCTTCGCACCCTGGTCCTCGGACCCGGCCTTGGAACGGAAGATTCGGTGTCTGCGCGAAGGTGGACGACAGGTGGTCACGGAATTGCCGGGGCAGGTCGGCTGCGCACGGCAGCTCGGCTGCGGCGAGCGCCTGGAGCTGCGGGGGGAGGATTGGGTATTGGTCCCCGTCGAGGACTCTCGATAAGGATTCCAATCCGGCTTCCGATCCTGCCTTCGAGGGAAATTGACCTTTTATTACGTGGTGCAGAGCATGGGCAAGAATCTGGTGGTAATCGGCACTCAGTGGGGCGACGAGGGCAAGGGGAAGGTCGTCGACCTGCTGACGGATCGGGCAGCGGCCGTCGTTCGCTTTCAGGGCGGACACAACGCAGGCCACACTCTCGTCATCGACGGGAGGCAAACCATTCTGCACCTGGTCCCCTCGGGTATTCTTCGCGAGGGCGTCAAGTGTGTCGTCGGTAACGGGGTCGTTTTGTCTCCGCGTGCACTTCTCGATGAGCTGCACATGCTGGAAGAGAACGGTGTACCCGCCCGGGAGAGGTTGCACATAAGTCCCTCCTGCGCCCTGATTCTGCCTTACCACATCGCCCTGGATCATGCCCGGGAGCGGGCCCGCGGCAAGAAGGCAATCGGCACTACCGGCCGCGGTATCGGACCGGCCTACGAGGACAAGGTGTCGCGCAGGGGCCTGCGCTTGGGAGATCTGCTCGACCCCGGTGGCTTTGCCGAAAAGCTGCGGGAGGTCATGGACTATCACAATTTCGCCCTCGAGCACTACTTCAAGGCCGAGACCCTGGATTATCAAAAGGTTCTGGAAGAGGTGCAGGGGCAGGCCGAAGAGATTGCCCCCTTGATTACGGATGTCCCGGGATTGCTCCGGTCGCTCCGCCACGAGGGGGAGAATCTCTTGTTCGAAGGCGCTCAGGGATCCCTGCTCGACATCGACCACGGCACCTATCCCTTCGTGACGTCCTCGACGACCACCGCGGGCGGTGCTGCCAGCGGCAGCGGGGTGGGGCCGAGGGCGCTGGACCATGTCCTGGGCATCGTCAAGGCCTATACGACCCGTGTCGGTGCAGGCCCCTTTCCAACCGAGCTGTTCGATGCCGACGGTGATCATCTGGGGGAGAAAGGCCATGAGCTCGGCGCCACGACCGGGCGAAAACGCCGTTGCGGTTGGCTGGACATGGTCGCTCTCGAGCGCTCTTTCGACATCAACAGTGTGAGTGGTCTCTGCATTACCAAGCTCGACGTGCTCGACGGTATGGAAAGGATCAGGATCTGCACCGGCTACGATCTGGACGGCGAGCGGCTGACCACGCCCCCTGCTACTGCGGATGGTCTGGGGCGATGCCGTCCCTCCTACCTGGATCTTCCCGGCTGGGAGGAATCCACCCTCGGCGCCACCGCGTACGATGCGCTTCCGCAGAATGCCCGTAGTTATCTCGCCAAAATCGAGGAGCTTTCGGGTCTGCCGATCGAGCTGATTTCCACGGGTCCAGACCGTGCACACACGATCATCCGGCGGCATCCCTTCGATGCTTGAGCGAGGCCGAGCTGGCGACGAGATGCATGCCTGAATGCGCTGGGAGACAGGGTCTACAGGTGGCTCGCATGCGGAGCGCTGTGGCTTCTTTTGACATGTTCTCCGCCTCCCCGTAACATAGAAAAGTTATGTCTTCGCCGTTTCCAGAACTCTTGGATCCTTGGCGAGCCGTAGACAAGTGCCTCGTCTATTCCGGTTGCCTGCCTTTGTCGAACATGTCGCGTTTGCGGGGGCTTCTGCTCGATGCGACAGGCGATGTTACCTTTCGGCTTGCATTCCAGCGCGACGAAGGACGGCGAGCGATACTGCACTGCGAGACGGCGGCGACGGTGAAGCTTCGTTGTCAGCGCTGCTTGGAGGGGCTCGATCACCGAATCGTCACCGGCACATCGCTGGCGTTGGTTTCCGGCGACGCCGAGGAGCGCCTGCTTCCGGAGCCCTACGATCCTTTGCCGGTGAGCGGCGAGCCCATTCGCATTGCGGATCTGGTGGAAGACGAGCTGCTGCTTGCATTACCCCAGATCCCGATGCACGAGCCGGATGTTTGCGGAACAGTCGCGGGAGGACAAGGCGCGTCGCAAGGGCCGGTCGATAGAGATCGCCCCTTCGCTGTACTCGCGGGTCTCGGGCAGGAGCGCTAGAGACGAACGGCAAACGCAAGCGGAAACGACCAACGCGTGGGATCCCATAGCGCGGGAGCCATGAACAGACCAATGCCGTGAAGCCACGTATCTGCGCGGCCGGCTCGATAATCGGAGGCAAGAATGGCAGTCCAACAGAACAGGAAAACCCCGTCCAAGCGGGGGATGCGTCGCTCTCACGATGCCCTGTCCAAACCCACCCTCTCGGTAGATTCGACCACAGGCGAGACCCACCGGCGCCATCACGTGTCGCCGGACGGCTATTATCGCGGTCGCAGGGTCGTAAACGAGAAAGCCTGATCAGGCTCGACACGCCTCTTCACGTGTGCGATCCCGAAGCACCGGGACGGAGCCCATTTTGCCTGAGTCCCTTACCATCGCCCTCGATGCCATGGGCGGCGACCACGGTCCTGCCCTGATCGCTAAGGCCGCTCTGCAGTTTCTACGTAACTCCAAAGAGACGACACTCATCCTCGTCGGTAAAGAGGATGAGATCGCCCGGCACATTGCCGACGCCGACTTCGCCGATCGCCTCGCGGTCCATCACGCCTCGCAGGAGATCGGGATGGACGAGCCCCCATCAAAGGCCCTTCGCAACAAGAAAGACTCATCCATGCGAGTGGCCCTCGATCTGGTCAAGAGCGGCAAGGCGGATGCCTGCGTCAGCGCAGGCAACACGGGCGCCCTGATGGCGACTGCCCGCTTCGTTCTCAAGATGCTTCCCTTGGTGGACCGGCCTGCCATCATTACCGCAGTACCCTCACTTCAAGGACAGACCCACATGCTCGATCTGGGTGCAAACGTGGACTGCACCGCAGAGCACCTGTTCCAGTTCGCAGTCATGGGCAGCGAGCTGGTGACAGCCGTGTCGGGTATCCCGGCTCCCAAGGTGGGCCTGTTGAACATCGGGGAAGAAGAGATCAAGGGGAACGAGCAAGTCAAACAGGCCCATGAGCGCCTCGCCGGCAGCACCCTGAATTACATCGGCTATGTGGAGGGGGACGACATCTACCTCGGCGGTGTGGATCTGGTGGTGTCGGACGGCTTCGTCGGCAACATCGCCCTCAAGGCGAGCGAAGGCGTCGCCAAGCTCCTGCGCCACGTCCTCAGATCGAGCTTCGAGCGCAATCTTCTGACCCGCCTCTCCGGGCTGGCCGCCATGCCCGTCCTCAAGGGTTTCAGCCGGACCTTCGATCCCCGGCGCTACAACGGGGCCAGTCTGCTGGGACTGAAGGGCATCGTCATCAAGAGCCATGGAGGGGCCGATTTGCTGGCCTTCGAGAACGCGATCCACATCGCGGAGAAAGAGATCTACTGCAACATCCCGGACCGCATTGCCAAACAGGTATCGCGGCAGCTGGAAGCGGGGCAACAGAGGGCAACAGCGTGAGCTTGTATTCGCGCGTCATCGGATCCGGCGGCTTTCTACCCGAAACCATCCTGACCAACAAGGATATCGAGGAGATCATCGATACCTCCGATGACTGGATCCGCGGCCGCACCGGTATCCGTAAGCGCCATATCGTCAGCGAAGGCCAGAGCTGCAGCCAGCTGGCGGAGGTCGCCTCCCGCCGAGCGCTGGAGGCGGCTGGCATCGAGCCCTCCGAGATCGACCTTATCCTGGTGGCGACGACCACCCCTGACCAGATCTTTCCCAGTACCGCTTGCCTGTTGCAGCAGCGCCTGGACATTCGTCACGGATGCTGCGCCTTCGATCTGCAGGCCGTATGTGCAGGGTTCGTCTACGCGCTGGGCGTAGCGGACCAATTCATCCGCACCGGTAGTGTGCGGCGCGCCCTGGTCGTGGGGTCCGAGACCATGTCGCGTCTCCTCGACTGGCAGGATCGTGCTACTGCCGTCCTGTTCGGGGACGGCGCGGGAGCACTGGTCCTGGAGGCAGCCGCAGAGCCGGGTATCATCGGCGCCCATCTGCATGCGGATGGATCCTATGCCGACCTCCTCCAGGTTCCCGGTGGAATCGGTGGCAACCGCAACCAGGACCACTACCTGGAGATGAGGGGAACCGAGGTGTTCAAGATGTCGGTCAACACCATGTGCCGCATGGTCGACGAGGTCCTCAGGGCGAATGAGATGCAGAAGTCGGACATCGACTGGCTGATCCCCCATCAGGCCAACATGCGTATTATCCAGGCCATGGCACGCAAGCTGGATTTGCCCATGGATCGAGTCGTCGTCACGGTGGAAGAGCACGCCAACACCTCAGCCGCGTCTGTACCCTTGGCCTTCGACACCGCAGTACGGGATGGGCGTATCCGCCGCGGCCAGACCCTGCTCATGGAAGGCTTCGGAGGCGGCCTCACCTGGGGGTCGGTGCTTCTCAGATACTGATGTGAAAAGGGTCGGAATGGAGATACGAGATGCTTGGTGACGAGATTGCACTAGTAACCGGTGCCTCCCGGGGAATCGGGCGGGCGATTGCACTCGCCTTGGGCCGAGAGGGTGCCAAGGTGGCCGGCACCGCCACTACGGAGGCCGGCGCCGCCCGGATAGAGGACGGCTTGCGGGAGATCGGGTGCCAGGGTTTGGGCTTGATGCTGAACGTTACCGATCAGACCTCGATCGACCAAGCCCTGGAGCGCATGAGCGGCGAGCTGGGTACTCCGACCATCCTGGTCAATAATGCCGGGATTGTCCGCGACAACCTGCTCATGCGTATGAAGGACTCCGAGTGGGAAGAGGTGATCGACACGGATCTGGGCTCGGTGTACCGCCTGTGCAGGTCCTGTCTGCGCGGCATGACCAAGGCGCGCAAAGGGCGAATCGTCAACATCTCCTCGGTAGTGGGTGCCATGGGAAATGGCGGGCAGACCAACTATGCAGCGGCGAAGGCGGGCATGATGGGCTTCACCAAGTCCTTGGCGCGCGAGGTCGGGAGCCGGGGCATAACGGTCAATTGCGTGGCCCCCGGCTTCATCGACACCGACATGACGCGGGGTCTGGATACGGCGCAACGCGAGCGTTTGCTCGGCGGCATCCCGCTGGGGCGCCTCGGTGATCCGCAGGACGTCGCCGCCGTGGTCGCCTTTCTCGCCTCCGAGCAGGCCGGCTACATTACCGGCGAGACCATCCACGTCAATGGTGGAATGTACATGGGATGAGGCTCATTCCGGCAACCGACCCCAATGCGAAAACAGACCGATTTCCATAAAGTTATCCGGCACGCTGAAATCAAGGGCGCGCCTTTCATCCCAAACCGAATGTGAATAGAATACCGCGTGCCCTGGGGTCAGGGCCATCTGTCAAATCCGGAGGAAAAAAGCGCGATGAGCAGCGTCGAAGAACGAGTAAAGAAGATCGTGGTCGAGCAGTTGGGGGTCAAGGAAGAAGAGGTCACCTCGGAGGCATCCTTCGTGGACGACCTGGGTGCAGACTCCCTGGATACCGTGGAGCTGGTGATGGCACTGGAAGAGGAGTTCGAAATGGAGATTCCCGACGAAGACGCCGAAAAGATAACGACCGTCCAGCAAGCGGTCGATTACATCAACAACAACCTCGGGTAATCGCTTCGGCGCACGACTTGAAGCCGAGCCTCGGCGTTCGCGCGCGCGAGCAGTTGCCCGTGTTGGTCCGCAGCAAACGATGTAGGGGAGCCGCATGACTGGTAGACGGGTCGTGGTCACAGGGGTCGGAATCGTCGCCCCGGTGGGGTTGGATGCCGAGTCCGCCTGGCAGAACATCCTCGCTGGCGAGAGTGGTATTCGGCCCATCACCCATTTTGATGTCGAGCCCTTCAGCACCAGGTTCGGCGGCCCGATCTACGAGTTCGACATCGAGCAATATGTCCCGAAAAAAGAAGCTCGGAAGATGGACAAGTTCATCCATTACGGGATGGGTGCCGGGATTCAGGCGATGGCGGACTCGGGCCTGGAGATCACGGACGAGAACCGCAGGCGCATCGGTGTGGCAGTGGGCGCCGGCATCGGCGGCATCTCGGGCATCGAGAACAATCACGAAGTTTATCGCACCAGCGGGCCGCGCAAGATCTCGCCCTTTTTCGTTCCCGCCAACATCATCAACATGGTTGCCGGGGATTTGTCGATCAAGTTCGGGCTGAAGGGCCCCAACTACTCCATCGTCTCCGCGTGCGCCACAGCAACGCACAATATCGGCGAGGCGGCACTGATGATCCGCTACGGCATCGTCGACGCCATGGTCGCGGGCGGCTCGGAGATGGCAACCTCGCCGGTAGGCCTCGGTGGCTTTTGCGCGGCCAGAGCCCTCTCCACCCGCAACGCCGAGCCCGAGAGAGCCAGTCGCCCCTTCGACAAGGATCGCGACGGCTTTGTGCTCAGCGACGGTGCAGGGGTCGTGGTCCTCGAAGAGTACGAGATGGCCAAGGCCAGGGGCGCGTCGATCTACGCCGAGGTCATGGGCTTCGGGATGAACTCCGACGCCTACCATATGACGCTGCCCTCCCAGAGCGGAGAGGGTGCCAGGGACTGCATGCGGTTGGCCTTGGAGGATGCGGGCATGGCGCCCGAAGCGGTCGACTACATCAACGCCCACGGCACATCCACCCCGGCCGGCGACATCGCCGAAACCCTGGCAATCAAGGGCGCATTCGCAGACCACGCCTACAAGCTGGCCGTCAGCTCGACCAAGTCCATGACCGGGCATATGCTCGGGGCGGCGGGGGGGGCAGAAGCCATCTTCAGCCTCCTTGCGATCCGCGACGGGGTGGCGCCGCCGACCATCAACTACGAGACGCCCGATCCGGATTGCGACCTGGATTGCGTGCCCAACAGCGCGCGTGAGATGAAGATCGACGTCACCCTGAGCAACTCCTTCGGCTTCGGTGGCACCAACGGTACCCTCATCTTTCGACGAGTATAGCCACTCCAAGACCCCACTCGGCTCGGACGTGTGCGCTTGGTCCTTCGGTCACTGATCGACGGCATCGAGACGGGCCGTCTACCCATCGACGACCGTGGTCTGCAATTCGGAGACGGGCTGTTCGAGACGATCGCGGTGCGCGACGGCGGCCTCTGCCTTTGGCTCAGGCATTTCGAGCGGCTCCGTCGCGGAGCGGAGCACCTCGGCATTCCCTATCCGGCTCAGGACCTGTTGCTGCGCGAGTGCCTGCGCTTGATCGATGGCGAATCCGAGGGCGTGGTCAAGATCATCATCACGCGAGGCAGTGGTGGGCGTGGCTACGGTGCACCCGAAAACCCACGGCCCTCCCGTATTCTGGCCCTCCACTCTTGGCCGAATTACCCGTCCGCCTGGGGTGAGGAGGGGATCTCTGCAACCATCTGCCGCACGCCCCTCGGCCAGAGTCCGGCACTCGCCGGACTCAAGCATTTGAATCGCCTCGAACAGGTCATAGGGCGCGCCGAGTGGCGGGATCCGCAGATCGCTGAAGGGCTCATGCACGATGTGCGGGGCCGGATCATCGGCGGCACCATGTCCAACCTCTTCCTGGTCAGCGGTGGTCGGCTCCTCACCCCGCGGATCGATACCTGCGGTGTTGCCGGTACGGTGCGCGACCTGGTGCTGCGTATGGCCAGTTCTTTCGGCATCGAGATCCTCGAGAGGGATCTTTTCTCTGCCGACCTGAACGCAGCTGACGGGCTTTTCCTGACCAACGCCCTGATCGGAATCTGGCCCGTCCGCCGTCTCGGAGAACGAAAGATGGCCCTCGAGAGTCTTCCGGAAGATCTCATTGCAGCGGTACGGCAAACGGCCGCGCAATCCGACGGGCCTCGGGTGTGCTGATGCGCCGGCTGTTGTTGATCCTCGTTCTCACGGCCACGCTGATCACCGGCGGCATCTGCATCATGTATCGGGAATTCTTGTCCAACCCCATCGAGCTGCACGAGGATGCCTTGATCTTCGAGGTAGAGAGGGGGACATCCCTGCGTCGTCTCAGCGATGAGCTCACGGAGCATGGCCTGCTCGACCACCCCTACTTCTTCATGGCCATGGCCTATCTCAGTGACAAGGCGACGCGGATCAAGGCGGGCGAATATCGGATCGCGAGCCACATCACACCGCCTGAGCTGCTGGATCTCCTAGTCTCCGGAAGGGTCCTGCAGCACCCCTTTACCCTGGTGGAGGGTTGGACCTACCGCCAAGCCCTCGAGGCACTGAAAAGGGACGAGAGTATCGAGAGGGTGCTGGGTGATGCGCCATCGGCACCGATGCTCATGGCAAGTCTCGGCCACCCGGACGAGCACCCGGAGGGGCGCTTTTTCCCAGATACCTATTACTTCGTCAAGGGTGCGACCGATCTCGACATCCTGCGTCGGGCCTATGACAAGATGGATCACGTCTTGAGGGAGGAATGGCAGAACCGCGAAGAGGGTCTGCACCTGGTGACTCCCTACGAGGCATTGATACTAGCCTCGATCGTGGAGAAGGAGACGGGATTGGCCCCCGAGCGGCCGACGATCGCGGGTGTGCTAGAGCGACGCCTCGACCTGGGAATGAAGCTGCAGACGGACCCAGCGGTGATCTACGGGCTGGGCGACGCCTTCGACGGAAATATCACCCGTGCCCAGCTGATACAGGATTCCCCCTACAATACCTACGTTCACGAAGGCCTACCCCCCACGCCCATCGCCTTGCCGGGCCGTGCCGCCATCCACGCAGTCCTCCACCCTCAGGACGGGAACAGCCTCTATTTCGTTGCCAAGGGTGACGGGAGCCACCAGTTTTCCGCGACCCTCGCCGAGCACAACCAAGCGGTCCGGCGCTACCAGACCGGCAAGCGGTTAAGTGATCGAGCGAAAACGAACATACCCGAATCGCGTTAACGGCGATCTGCCGTCACGGCTCGGAAGGGCGATGCTGTTCCTGACCTGGATCGGCGGCTTGGCCGTCCTCGCCCTCTTCTTCCAGGGGCTGCTCAGCGATCGCGAAAATCCCAACCGGGATATCGAAGTGACGCACGACGCGCAGGGTCGTGCCAAGGTGATCCTGCAGCGCAACCGTGCCGGTCACTATGTGGCCAACGGAAGGATCAACGGCAAGCCAGTGGTTTTCCTTCTCGACACGGGCTCCACCGATGTTGCCCTTCCCCTGCTCCTGGCGCGCCGCCTGAGCTTACAGTTGGGTGACGAGCGCGTTGCCAGGACGGCCAGCGGCACCGTGCGATCCTGGAGCGCTCGGCTCGACAGCGTCGATCTGGGAGGATTGGGCATCCGCGACGTGCCGGCCTCCGTGCTGCCCGACATGCCGGGGGAGCAAGTGCTGCTGGGCATGAGCTTCCTGAAGCACTTCGAGCTCATACAGAGGGGTAACACCCTGACCCTGCGCCCGCCCGGTTGAAAAGCCGGTCCGCAAAGCGACGGGAAGGGGCACCGCGAGGGAGGATATCTCCCCAGCGATCCGGTGCAACCAGTCGTGGGCTGAGATGCCAGCGGGCGCCAGGGAGACCCTTTTTAAACATGCAGGACCACCCCGCCGCGGCGCGGATCCCCAGCGCCGGCGAGACCTCCGTCCGCCCCGAAGGATATGCTGTGGGCGCCGCCGAAGAAGACGTTGGTGTCGTTCCAGAGCTTGATTCGTGGCCAATGCTCGGCAAGCGCCTCCAGGGTCGAAGCCGCGACCGGTGGCTCCAGATTGAGCAAGCCCCCCTCGTAGTGAATGCGCGGTGCCGCTACGGCCGCTTCGAGGGGAAGACGGAGATCCACCAGGTTGCAGAGCACTTGGAGAATGGCGCTGCGGATGCGGTTAGAGCCACTGGAGCCGGTGGCCACCCAGCCTCCGTCCTGCGCCGCGAGCAGAGTCGGTGCCATCATGGAGCTGATCCGCCGGTCGGGGGGCCAGTTATGGAAGCCGTGGGGATTGATATCCTCCTCGCCGAGCATGTTGTTGAGCACGATACCCGTGCCCGGTAGCGCATAACCCGTACCTTCGCCGTTGGACAGGGTCAGGCTGGCCAGATTGCCCTGGCCGTCCGCGATGCTGATCTGGGTGGTGCCGCGCCGGAAGATCGCATCCCGGCGCATGATCTCCTTCAGCTCTGCGGCGAGGGGATCCTGCTCCGGGTCCACCGCTTCTTCGCTCTCCCTGCGCAATCTCTGCGTAAGACGCATTGCGGTCGCGAGGGCATGGATATGGGCGTCGCCTCTATGGCTGCAGGAAGGGGGGTCCGTCTCGGCAAGCAGCTTCAAGGCGAAAAGCAACAGGGGCCCGCCGAGGGCCGGGGACGGATTGGTGAAGATGCGGTGGCCGCGGTAGAGCCCGGTCAGAGGCTCTCGCTTGATCACCCGGTAGCCGTCCAGATCGTCCGCGCTCAGATGGCCGCCGCCTTGCGCGCAGTCCCGAATCAGACGTGCGCCCCATTCACCCCGGTAGAAGAGCCCGGGTCCTTCATCGGCGAGGGCCTCCAGGCTTTCGGACAGGTCAGGCTGGGACAACCTCTCCCCCACCGCCGCCAGCAGCCCCGGGCTCGACGGGGACGCATGCCCTGCGAAGGACCCCTCGCTGGTCCGCAGGATAGGCTCGACGATAGTGGCGATCCTGTGCTGGAACTGGTTCAATAGGATCCCGAAGCGTGCGTAGCTGCTGGCCGGCACGATCAGCTCCCGCATGGGCAAGCGGCACAGGTCCGCATGCACAGCGAACAGCCCGGCGATGACCCCGGGAGTTGCCACGGCGCCCATGCCGATGTGAAATTCCTGGGTGGCGTCGCCGAAATCCACCTGGACCGGATAAAGGTCGGTTTCCCTTGCCGGTCGTTTCCGTCTAGGCGTCTGGGTGAAAAAATCGTAGAGCAAGGGCATCCCGGAGGCCGGCTTGGCGAGGAGGAATCCGCCGCCACCGAGGGATGCGAGCACCGGCTCGGCGACACAGGCGGCACACAGGGCTGCGACGGCACCGTCGAAGGCGTTTCCACCCGCCTCGATGGCCAGGGACGCCGCCTCGGCGGTCTTTTCGTGCCCTGCGGCGATGACGCCACTTTTCGAGCTCATGCGTTGGCTGTGGTCGGGGGAAAGGGAATCGGAACCGTCGCAATCTCGGCGAGGGGGTATCTGGGCTCATGTTATCCTGCCGCCTCGAGCATTGTAGTCCCGTCGCAGATGGGCTTGGAAACCAGCGTCGATAGCCAGTTTCCCCGGCAAACCGAAGAGGGTCGATCTTTTTCACAAGCTCTCGGGCACAGCGAGATTCGCACACCTTGTATTTCGAGCATGTGGACAAGCTTCCGGACAACCTGCGTCCTGTGGACTTGGCCGGCGCACGAGCCGACCCGGTACGGCGCTGACAGAGGGGCACCTTGAGCGATCGGCCATCCCATCCCGCCGAAGAGGAATCGGTCGCCTTGCGCGCAGAGCTGGAGCGCGTGCAAGAGGCGGCGCGACAGGCGCTTTCCAAACTGCGTGACGAGGTCGACTACCTCCGGGAAACCCGGGATCCGGGGCGCGACATCGATTTCGTGACTGCGCAGGTGGCGTTGGAGCAGGAACTGGACACCTCGCGCCGCGCCCTGCGCGAGAAGGAGCGGCTCGTGGAGGAGACGGCAGCCCAGTGCCGGCGCCTCGAGGACGAGCTGGAAGACCAGCATCTGGCCTACGAAGGATTGAAGCAGGATTTGGAACGGAAGGCGCTCTCGCTGGAAGCCGCCCACTCGCAGGTGTCGCGTTTGAGCCAGGAGTGTCATGCAGCCGAGGAGCGCTATCAAGAGCTGTTGACTTCCAAATCTCCCGGACATGCCGGGGCTGGCTCGGGCGGCCGGACGCCAACGCAACGAGCAGGCGGTGTCGCGCGGCTTCTGGTGGGCTTGGTCGCCGGAGTCTTGCTTTCATTGGTAGGGCTCGCCCTCTGGCTAACGCTCGATCCGCTTTCGATTTCCGATGCGCACCCGTCTGGCGAGACGAAGGTGGTATCGCCCGCGGTTGCATCGACAAAGACGGCGCCCACTGATCCAGGCCAGGTGCAGGAGTCCGCGTCGGAGCCCGCCGGTGGGCAGCAACAGCCGGAGCCGGTCGAGGTCCGCTTGGTCAAGGATCGGTTCAGCGACGGGTCCGCCGGTCCATCGATGATGGTAGTCGGTGGTGGAGACTTCACCATGGGCAGGCCGCTGGCCCTTTCCGACGAAGATGACGGACCCGTCCACGCTGTCCGTGTCCCGGACTTTCTGATCGGTGCAACCGAGGTGACCTTCGAGGAATACGACCGCTTCGCCAGGGCCACCGGCCGGCGTTTGCCCAACGATTTCGGCTGGGGACGCGGGAAACGCCCGGTAGTGGACGTCAGCTGGGAGGATGCACGTGCCTACACCCGGTGGCTCTCCCGGCGCACTGGCATGAGATACCGTCTACCGAGCGAATCCGAGTGGGAGTATGCTGCCGCGGCTGGGAAGAACACCTTTTTCTGGTGGGGCCTCGAGCCGGGACAGGGGAGGGCCGCCTGCTTGAATTGCGGCACCCGCTGGGACGGTCACTCGACCGCGCCCGTGGGCAGCTTTCGACCGAATCCGTTCGGTCTCTACGACACGGCGGGCAACGTGATGGAGTGGGTTGAGGATTGCTACCATCCCGACTATCTCGGTGCTCCGGCGGATGGCAAACCCTGGAACGAGGCGGACTGTTCCCTGCGGGTAGTGCGCGGCGGTGCCTTCAACAAGCCGGCCAGATCCATGTATTCGACCGCTCGTCAAAGCCTTACCCCTGAGACCAGGCTAAATGACATCGGTTTCCGAGTAGCACGGGATGAATGATACGGGCCGCCGCATCCTCGGTGTGGGTGTGGCGGCTCTGGACATCGTGAATGAGGTGGCGGCCTACCCGGTCGAAGACGCGGAGCTCAGGGTCCTTGCCAGGCGCGTCCTCAGGGGCGGCAATGCCGCCAATACCCTTGCAGTGCTGCGGCAGATGGGGCACGGCTGTGCCTGGGCGGGCACCATGGGCAAAGATCCGGAGGGGGCGCAGGTCCTGGGGGATCTCGAGCTGCGCGGGATCGCTACCGGCGACTGCGTCCGGCTTCCCGGCGGCAGCACCCCCACGTCCTACGTCATCCTGAGCCGAGCCACGGGTAGCCGCACCATCCTTCACTATCGGGACCTGCCGGAGCTGTCGGCCGCAGACTTTGCCGGGATCCGACTCGAAGGCTACGACTGGGTGCATTTCGAGGGCCGCGACCCCGAAGAGACCGCTCCCATGGTACGGGACTGCGCCCGGCGGCGCCTCCCGGGGACCGGGATCTCGCTCGAAGTCGAGAAGCCGAGGCCGCAGATCGAGTCTCTCTTCACGGGGCCGGATGTCCTCGTCTTCTCCCGCAGCTATGCCGAATGCTGCGGGCACGCGGACCCGCGGCGCTTTCTCGCGGACCAGTGGAGCCGAACGGACGCCCGGCTCCTGGTCGTGCCCTGGGGCGAAGATGGGGCCTACGCCCAGACCCGCGACGGGGACATCTGCTATTCGCCTGCTCACAGGCCTATGCGGGTCAGGGATACCCTGGGTGCCGGTGACGTCTTCAACGCCGCCTTGATCAACGGACTGCTCGCGGAGCTCCCCCTACCGCAGCTGCTTGCCCGCTGCACTGCACTGGCCGGTCACAAGTGCGGGCTGCTGGGTCTGGACGATTTGGTGGAGAGCGCCCGAGGGGCAGGAGTCCTGTGACCCCCCCGGATACCTCCGCTCTCTTCCGTGACATCGTCGACTCCGCAGCCTGGCCGGTGCTTCGCACCGGCCTACAGGCGGCCTTCTTTCTGACGATCGCCTATATCGTCAAGCTGGTTCTCGACTACCGCCCCCTCACGGAGCTACGACACCTGGGCCGACCCCGGGGGTCTTCGGCGCTTCCCCTCGCGGGCCTGGTGATTCTGTTCGGCGGCGTGCTGCTGTACCAGGCGACCTGGCAGCTGACCGGAATCTTCCGGCCCCAGTTCCTCGCCTTCATGCAAGCCTACGACCGCCGTCAATTCAACCCGGCCCACCGCATCCGGCGTGGGCACATCCTGGATCGGAGCGGCGCGGTGCTGGCCTACAGTGCGCGCCGCGGAGATCAGGTCCTCCGGCTCTATCCCTACGGGCCCGCACTCGCCCATGTCGTGGGCTACAGTGATCCAAGGCTCGGTGCCAGCGGCATGGAATCGGCTGCCAACGCCCACCTGAACGGAGGGACGGCGGACAACCTGCCAGCCTGGAGCGAGCTCGGACGCCAGCTGTTGACCCGGGAGGCGAGTCCGCGCGGTCAGGACCTGACGCTCACCCTGGACGCAAGGCTACAAATCCTGGCCGTCCAGCTCCTCGGCGGCAAACATGGAGCAGTCGTGGTCCTGCGCCCGGGGGACGGCGCGGTTCGCGTCCTGGCAAGCAGCCCATCCTTCGACCCGAACCGGATCACACCTGAGCTGTTCCGCCGCAGCTACCCGGGCGCACCCTTGCTGAACCGGGCAACCCAGGGACTCTATCCACCCGGCTCGACCTTCAAGATCCTGACCGCGGCCCTCGCCATCGAAAGGGGGTTTTCCGGGACCCTCTACTGCCCGGCGGACGGCTACACCACATCCGCGCACTATCGGAAGATCCGGGACCACGAGTATTACAGTGCCCGCAGGGCCGGCAAAGTCTGGAAAGGCCACGGCGATTTGGATCTGGCCACGGCCTTGGCGGAGTCCTCCAACGTGTTCTTCGCCAAGCTCGGGGTCGGTTACGGGCACAATGCCTTCTTCCGCAACCTCGAGCGTTTTTACTTCGACCGACAGATCGCCCTCTATCAGAGTCCTTACGGCTCCTGGGCAATGACAACAGGCCGCGTGCCCGAGATCGCGTCCTCGGACAAGTACGGCCTGGCACAGGCTTCCGTCGGACAGGGAAGGGTCCTGGTTACACCCGCCCACATGGCGCTGATCGCGGCGGCTGTCGCCAATGGGGGACTGGCCATGCGTCCGCGGCTGGTGGAGACTGATCCGCCGATCGAGCTTGCCCGTTTCATGCCGGCGGCCGATGCCCGCAAGCTGACTCGGATGCTGCGCAGGGCGGTCGCCGAAGGGACGGGCCGCGGCATCGATGTCGAGGGGCTCGCAATCGCCGGAAAGACCGGAACGGCCCAGAACCCCCAAGGGGCGGCGCACAGCTGGTTCGTCGGCTTTGCGCCGGCGGATCGGCCGGCCCTGGTGGTAGCCGTCCTGGTGGAGCACGGCGGTTACGGGGCCCAGACCGCGGCGCCCATTGCCCGGGATCTTCTGGCTCGGGCAAAGGAGCTGGGGATGTTGCCGTGACGCCTGCTCGGGGCCGGACGGCCTCGACCTCGACCTCGACATGGAGCGCACGACGATCGGAGCGCCAGCTGCTTCTCGGGTCTCTGCTGTGCGTCACCCTGGGATTCCTGATGATCTTCGGGGCAGGTCTGAGCGCGGGTCACCAGCTCGGCTTGTCGGATCTGCTGCCCCTGCTCACCTATGCATCCAGCCTGGCTGTTTTGCATTTGACCCTGGTAGCAACCCGGTTTCGCGGGGATCAGATCCTGCCCGTGGCGGTCTCCTTTCTCTCCGGCATCGGACTTCTCGCCCAGTATCGGATGGGTGCCTTCGAAGGTACGACCCTCTGGACGAGCGCACGTCTGGCCTTCCCCGTCGGCGCTCTGGTCATGCTGGCGGTCTGTGTCGCCGGCATGCGGGGACGCTACCGGCAGCTCGCCGCGCATCCCTGGCTCTGGGGCGGGCTATCGCTTGCGATCTTGGCGGTGGTACTGACCACGGGGCAGAGATTTCGCGGCGGCGTCTATGCGGTGGGCTTCATCACACCGACCGAAGTGCTCAAGGTGACCCTTCCCCTATTCCTGGCCGGCCTGATCGACCGCGACGCCAAGACCCTGAGTGACTGGCATGGGCCGGTGCCTCCGTTGAAAGCACTCCTTCCTTTGTTGGGGCTCTGGGTGGCGCTGACGGGAATGCTGTTGCTGCAGCGGGATCTGGGGATGCTCCTGCTCCTCGGCGCCGTCCTCCTGGTCATGCTGGCAGTCGGTACCGGACGGATCGGCTATCTGGTCTACGGCCTCCTGGCTGCGGCCGGCTCCGGCTACCTGGCTCTGCGGCTCTTTCTCCACGGGCAAAGGCGCATCGATGCTTGGCAGACTCCCTTCGAGGATCCGACCGGTGACGGCTGGCAGGTCCTCCAGGGGTTGTCCGGAATGTACTCCGGCGGGCTCTGGGGGGAGGGCTTCGGGCGCGGAAATCCCGAGTACATCCCCATCGCCGAGTCGGATTTCATCTACTCGGTGATCGGCGAGGAGCTCGGCTACGTCGGCTGCGTCTTGGTGATCGTCTTCTTCCTGATCCTTTTCTGGCGAGGGCTGCAGGTCGCGACGCGGACGGGATCCCCGTTCGGAGTGCTGCTATGCACCGGACTGACCACGGTGGTCGCGACCCAGACGTTCCTCAATATCGGCGGTGTCACCAAGCTCATCCCCTTGACCGGCATCACCCTTCCCTTCATCAGCCAAGGGGGGAGTAGCCTGCTGGCGGCCTTCGCAGGCCTGGGTCTGATCCTGGCCGTTTCAGACGGAGTGATTGCGAGTAAGCGCCCGCGGCGCGGTGGCGGCAAGGGGAGCCAGGGAAAGACTCGCGCGTCGGGACAGTCCTCTCCCCGACGGACGGCAAGGCGGAAGTCGAAGCCAAAAACCTGACCAAGGCTGCTTGGTAGCTTCGTCCACCGTCTGCATTTCGTACTCCAACCTGGGCTCGCCCAAACGAGGGGTACCGGTGGGGGCGAAGTAACAGGCAAAGGTTATCGGCGACCGATCTTCTCCTCCACCGAGCGGACCTTTTGCTCCATCCGTCCGCCCTTTCCAGGGCGGATATCGAGCTTGATGGTCGAGTAGATCCGCCTGCAGTCCCGATCTTGAAGAATCCGCGCCGCACGCTCCACGATGGCGAGGGCCTGGGATACCTCCTCTGTCTCGACGATGGTGCCCATAGGGGTAAGCCGATAGTCGACGCCCGAATCCCTGATCATCCGGATGACTTCGCTGACGTGGGAGCTGACGCTCTCTCCCTGATCGGTGGGAAATATGGCGAGCTCCATGAGGACAGACACGATTTCTCAGCCTCCGGGATATCTGAATGTCATTGAGCCGCCAACGCGTCTTTAGTTGCAGGCCCGGTCGGGGCATCTGCTCCTTTCGCGGGCAAAATCTTCTCCTGGCCTTCGGTTGAAACCGATTTCATCGACTCGTTCTTTACCGGCTCCGGGAACCGGATGCGGACGGGTCCCGATCCATCCAGTCCACGGAGAACGGCGGGGTCGCGGTCGTACACGTCCTCCCGAAACATGACCCTGCCATCCGCCCCGGCATCCGCCGTCCAGTAGGCCAGAATTACCGGCAGAGGCTTCTCGAGACGAATCCAACGGGTACGCTTGGAGGCGACCATATCCGCGAGCTTCGCCCGGCTCCAGCGCTTCGGATCGTTCAACACCAGCTCCGCGAGCTCCCAGGGTTTTTGGACTCGAACACAGCCGGAGCTGTACAGGCGCTTGGGCCTGGCGAACAGACCCCGGTGCGGCGTATCGTGCAGATACACGGAGAAACGGTTCGGAAACATGAACTTGATCTGCCCGAGCGCATTTCTCTCCCCCGGCGGCTGGCGAATCATGTAGGGGAAGCTCGCGGCGGAGGTATTCCAATCGACGGATCCGGGCGACACGGGCTTGCCTTCGCGGGTGACCACACGAAGACCCTTTTTCTTCAGGTAGCGCGGATTCCTGCGCATTGCCGGCAGAATATCCTTTTTGAGGATGGTCGGAGGAACGGTCCACCTGGGGTTGATCTCGATATATTCCACCTGATCCCGAAGCACGGGGGTCGGCCGCTCGGGGCGCCCGACGATGACCCGCGAGGTCCATACCGGCTTGTCGTCACGGATCAACCGAACCTCCTGCCCCGCGATATCAACGAGCAAGCGGTCTCGTGGAATCCGCTCGTCCGACCATCGCAGGCGCTCCAGGTTGACACGGATCTGATCCACCCGCGCAGCGGCGGAGATGTTCATGGCCGCCAGCGTCGCAGGTCCCACCACGGCATCGACCGCCAGGTGTTGGCGCTTCTGAAAGGCGCGCACGGCGACCGCGAGGTCCGGGTCGTATTTGCGGCTGTCCGAGGCCGGTCCCTGATAATCCCCCGTCACCTGCAGGCGCTTGCGGACAACCTGAACCCGAGGATCGGTCATTCCCAGCTTCAGCGATCTGCCCGCGGGGACCGTCGGCCAACCCCCGGCGGCGGCGATACCCCGATAATGCGCCAAGGCCTTCTGCAGCCGGTCGTAAGCAACGGACGTTGGGATCATGTCATCGACCGTGGCATACAAGTCGGGGTTGGTGACCGCTCGCTCCAGGTCTGCCACCAGATCCTGCGCTGAAGGCTCGTCCATATAGTCTCCCTTCTTGTCGAAGCTCCGGGGGTCGACCTTTCCGTAAATGCGGTGATGGATGAGGCGCAGCAGGCCGTCGCTCATGAGTATGTCCAGGACCGCACGCTGGGCGGTAGCCATGCTCGAAAGCGTTCGATCGCCAAGAAGATCGCTGATCTCCTGGGCGTGAAAATCGCTCGGGCGCAGTCCATCGTCGACACTGGCTTCCGCTAAGCGCAACAGGTCCTGGGCCTGCCTGTTGCCCTTCCAGGCATATCGGTAGCCGAGCCTGCGATAGAAGTCGTCGAGGAGTCGCGCCGAGGCCAGGGGCACACCCGCGACGGACGGCTTGCTTTGGCCGCGGAGCTCTTCCAAGTGCTCGCGCAGGCCACCCTCGGCTCTTGCGGAAACCGCTACCTGCAGGAGCAGAAGGAAAGAAAGGAGAACCGACCCGAAGGCGTATTTCGGCAGCATATCCAAATCCTGACCAGAGTCGAAACCGGCGCCTCGTCTGAGAGGCGACTCCCTCGAAATGGCGGAGTGGGTCAATTTTCATACAAAGGCAGGGAGCCTGAAAGAAGGCTCCCCATCGGAAAGAAGTCCGTCAACATTCTGCCACGAGTTGTGTCCGCCCCTGCTCGTCCAGGGATTCCAGCCGGGTCTTGAAGCCCCAGAGTCGGCGGACATGCTTTAGCATTTCCTCGGTGCTCTCGCCGAGGGGCCGCCGATTGTGACGGAAATGGCGCAAGGTCAGTGACCGATCGCCTCGCCGATCCACATTGACGACCTGGATGTTGGGCTCGCGGTTGCCCAGGTTGTACTGGTCTGCCAGCGCCTGACGTAGCGCGCGATAACCCCCTTCCTCATGGATGGCGGTTATCTCCAGAGTCTCCTCCCGGTCGTCATCACGTACGGCGAACAGGTGAAGCTCCCGCATCAGTCGCGGTGACAGGTATTGGGCGATGAAGCTCTCATCCTTGAAGTTGCGCATGGCGAAATCCAGCACCTGCAGCCAGTTTCCACCGGCAATGTCCGGAAACCAGTAGCGGTCCTCGTCTGTGGGCTCCTCGCAGATGCGTCGGATGTCCCGCATCATGGCGAATCCCAGGGCGTAGGGGTTGATACCGTGATAGTAGGGAACGTCGAAGGACGGCTGCATGATCACGTTGGTGTGTGACTGCAGGAGCTCAATCATGAAGCCGTCGGAGACCAAGCCTTCGTCGTAGAGGTGGTTGAGCAAGGTGTAATGCCAGAAGGTGGCCCATCCCTCGTTCATGACCTGGGTATGGCGCTGGGGATAGAAGTACTGGCCGATCTTGCGCACGATGCGCACCACCTCGCGTTGCCAGGGCTCGAGGAGGGGGGCGTTCTTCTCGATGAAGTAGAGTAGGTTCTCCTGTGGCTCTTCCGGCCAGCGGTCGTCGCCGTTGGGGCCCCGGGTCCCGGCCCCGACGGGAAGGGTCCGCCAGAGGTCGTTGACCTGGGACTGCAGGTAGACCTCGCGCTCCTCCTGGCGCCGCTGCTCCTCGGCTATGGTCAGGGGCGCGGGGCGCTTGTAGCGATCCACTCCGTGATTCATCAGGGCGTGGCAGGAGTCCAAAAGCAGCTCCACCTCTTCCTCGCCGTAACGCTCTTCACAGGCGGCGATGTATTTACGCGCGAACACCAAATAATCGATTATTGCATCCGCGCTGGTCCAGGTCCTGAATAGATAATTGCCCTTGAAGAAGCTGTTGTGGCCGTAGCAGGCATGGGCGATGACCAGAGCCTGCATCGGCAGGCTGTTCTCCTCCATGAGGTAGGCGATACAGGGATCTGAGTTGATCACGATCTCGTAGGCCAGACCCATCTGCCCCCGGCGGTAGGTCTGTTCCGTCGCCACGAACTGCTTTCCGAAGGACCAGTGGTGGTAACTGATCGGCAGGCCGACCGAGGAGTAGGCGTCGATCATCTGCTCCGAGCTGATCACCTCGATCTGGTTGGCGTAGGTATCGAGCCCGTACACCCCCTGGGCGATGCGCGCGATTTCCGTATCGAAACGCTCCAGGAGAGGGAAGCTCCACTCCGAGGTATCCGCGATGAGTCGGTTGCCCATCCTTAGGATCCTGCTTCCTGTCTCTTGAACAGCTCCCGGAACACGGGATAGATGTCCTGGACCCCGTCGATTTGCTGCATGGCGAAATGCGGATGCAGCGCCTCGACCTCCTTGTAGGCGAGCCAGAGGCTCTGATGCTGGCGTGGCGTGATCTCCACGTAGGCGTAATAGCGCATCAGGGGCAGGAGCTTTTCGCTTAGAATCTGGCGGCAAATGGCGGAATCCGATTCCCAGTTGTCCCCATCCGATGCCTGGGCGCAGTAGATGTTCCAGGCGCTGCTGTCGTAGCGCTCCCTCAGAAGATCGTAGGCCAGGTCGAGAGCGCTGGAGACAACGGTGCCGCCGGTCTCGCGCGAATAGAAGAACTCTTGCTCGTCCACCTCCTGGGCGATGGTATGGTGGCGGATGAAGACCAGATCGATCTTCTCGTAGTTCCGCTGCAGGAACAGATAGAGCAGGATGAAAAAGCGCTTGGCCAGGTTCTTGCGCATCTGGTCCATGGAGCCCGAGACGTCCATGATGCACAGCATCACCGCCTTGCTGGCGGGCTCCGGCTGCTTGGCAAAGGCATGAAAGCGTAAGTCGAATGTATCGATGAAGGGCAGCGCGGCCAGCCTGGTCTCGAGTCGGTCGATCTCCTCGCGCATGTCCAGGATGCGGGCGTCTTCCGGGTCGGCGCCGGCCGTGAGCAGGACGTCGATCTCCTCCTCCAGCTCACGGATGCGGGCACGATGGGGCCCGCCGAGGGCGGCTCGCCGTGCAATGGCCCCCTTGAGCGAGCGCACCACATCGATGTTGCCCGGTGCCCCGTCCGTCGCAAAGCCGGCACGCACCGGCTTGAATTCGGTGGTCCCGATGAGCTGATTGCGTACCAGGTTGGGCAGCTCCAGGTCGTCGAAGAGCAGGTCCATGAACTCTTCCCGGGAGAGCTCGAAAACGAAATCGTCCTCGCCCTGACCCGAGTTGCTCGCCGAGCCCTGCCCGGATCCGTCGCCTCCACCCTCCGGGCGCTGGATGCGGTCGCCGGTCAGGAAATCCTTGTTGCCCGGGTGGACCATTTCCCGGGTACCGCCGGGACCCTGGTGGAAGACCGGCTCGGAGATGTCCTTGGAAGGGATGCCCACCTTTTCGCCGCTGTCCATGTCGGCAATGCTGCGCCTGTCCACCGCATCGGCGACCGAGCGCTTGAGCTGAGCCTTGTACCGGCGGATGAAACGGCTGCGATTGACCGTGCTCTTCTTTCTGCCGTTCAGGCGTCTGTCGATGAAATGTGACATTACTGCGCTTTGCGCACCCGCAGATACCACTCCGAGAGCAACCGCACCTGCTTCGGCGTATAGCCCTTCGCCACCATGCGGTCGACGAACTGCTCATGTTTCTTCTGGTCATCCGCAGATGCCTTGGTGTTGAAGGAGATGACCGGAAGCAGGTCCTCGGTGCTCGAGAACATCTTCTTCTCGATGACGACGCGCAGCTTCTCGTAGCTGGTCCACTTGGGGTTGGCACCGGCATTTCTCGCCCGCGCCCGCAGCACGAAGTTCACGATCTCGTTGCGGAAGTCCTTGGGATTGGAGATGCCGGCAGGCTTCTCGATCTTCTCCAGCTCCTCGTTCAACGCGGCTCGCGCCATCATCTCCCCGGTGTCCGGGTCGCGGTACTCCTGATCCTGGATCCAATAGTCGGCAAAGGTCACGTAACGGTCGAAGAGGTTCTGTCCGTACTCGGCGTAGGACTCCAGGTACGCCGTCTGCAGCTCCTTGCCGATGAGCTCGGCATAGCGTGGAGCCAGGTACTGCTTGACGAAGCTCAGATAACGCTCTTGAGTTTCCGGAGGGAGTTGCTCGCGCGCGATCTGCTTCTCCAGGACATAAAGCAGATGCACCGGGTTTGCGGCCACCTCGGTGTGGTCGAAATTGAAGACCTGGGACAGGATCTTGAAGGCGAAGCGGGTGGAGATCCCCGTCATGCCCTCGTCCACGCCGGAATAGTCCCGATATTCCTGGATGGACTTGGCCTTGGGATCCGTGTCCTTGAGGCTCTCGCCGTCGTAGACCCGCATCTTGGAGAAGATGCTCGAGTTCTCCGGCTCCTTCAGGCGAGTCAGCGCCGAAAACTGGGCCATCATCTGAAGGGTGCCAGGCGCGCACGGGGCGTCGCACAGTGAGCTGCTGCGCAGCAACTTCTCGTAGATCTGCACCTCTTCGGATACCCGCAGACAATAGGGCACCTTGACGATGAAAACGCGGTCCAGGAAGGCTTCGTTGTTCTTGTTGTTGCGGAACGTCTGCCACTCCGACTCGTTGGAGTGGGCCAGGATGATGCCCTGAAACGGCAGGGCCGAAAGCCCCTCGGTGCCGTTGTAGTTGCCCTCCTGGGTCGCCGTGAGCAGGGGGTGGAGCACCTTGATCGGTGCCTTGAACATCTCGACGAACTCCATCAGCCCCTGATTGGAGCGGCACAGAGCGCCGGAATAGCTGTAGGCGTCGGCATCGTTCTGAGCGAAGCGTTCCAGCTGGCGGATGTCCACCTTGCCCACCAGCGAGGAGATATCCTGGTTGTTCTCGTCGCCCGGCTCGGTCTTGGCCACGGCTACCTGCTCCAGGATGGACGGGTGGAGCTTGACGACCCGGAACTTGGTGATATCACCCTTGTGCTCCTGCAGCCGCTTGACCGCCCATGGCGACATGATGGTGTTGATGTAGCGGCGCGGGACTCCATAGTCCTCTTCCAAAATGGGTCCGTCCTCCTCGGTGGAGAACAGCCCCAGCGGAGACTCGAAAACCGGCGAGCCCTCGATGGCGTAGAAAGGCACCCGCTCCATGAGCTCCTTGAGCTTTTCTGCCAGGGATGACTTACCGCCGCCGACGGGCCCGAGCAGGTAGAGGATCTGCTTCTTCTCTTCGAGTCCCTGGGCTGCATGCCTGAGGTAGGAAACCAGGTGCTCGATGGATTCCTCCATGCCGTAGAACTCGGAGAAGGCCGGATAGCGCCGCAGCACCTTGTTCTGGAAGATGCGACTCAGGCGGGGATCGTTGCGGGTGTCGACGAGCTCCGGCTCGCCGATGGCCATCAATAGCCGCTCCGCCGAGCCGGCGTAGGCTCCTGGGTCCGTCTTGCACAGCTCCAGGTAATCATGGAGGCTCATGTCCTCCTGACGGGCGGACTCGTAACGTGCCTGATAACGCTCGAAAATCGACATACAACACCTCGCTGGAGATTCGCTCGATCTACATCCGCTTCCCGGAGCTTCATCGCCTTACCATCCGCGCCCCACTATGCCAGCCCTGCCATGCCAAAGAGAATGGCAAGAATGAAGAGAAGGGGCGACTGCCTGAAGAGACTTACGCAAAGTCCGCGCCATCACTGGCAAGTACCAGAGAAACCCGAATGACCAGCTGAATCCCTGGTTCAGACCTTGGGACACTGGCGAGGCTTCACCGGGCCGCACCATACTGGTGCATCGCACCAAAAACTACCCCCCTTCTTGCATCTTGCCAATTTTTACTATTGGGCGGTCATCGCAGAAAGTTTAGACGGCTTTACGCCAATGGGGTTCATGACTTGCTTCATCGACAGCGAAACTGGAAGCCCCGAGAGGCGCCCGCCACAGAGTGGGAGGGGGGCCGCTGTCGGCGACTCTCGGCAGAGCTCTCTGCGTCAGGAATCGCGAGCACCGGAGCAAGGCCCGCGCCCGAGCAGAGGCTCGAGCAGGTCTATGGGCAGGGGAAATACGATCGTGGAGCTCTTGTCCCCTGCTACTGCCGTCAGGGTCTCCAGATAGCGCAGCTGAATTGCCTGGGGCTGCTGTGCCAGGACGTCCGCAGCCTCCTTGAGCTTCTCGGCCGCCTGCATCTCGCCTTCCGCATGGATGATCTTGGCTCGGCGCGAGCGCTCAGCTTCGGCCTGGCGGGCGATGGCTCGGATCATGCTCTCGTCCAGATCAACGTGCTTGATCTCCACATTCGCCACCTTGATGCCCCAGGCGTCCGTCTGCTGATCCAGAATGGTGCGAATATCGTCGTTGAGCCTGTCCCTCTCGGCGAGCAACTCGTCCAGCTCGTGCTGGCCCAGCACCGAGCGCAGTGTGGTCTGGGCGAGCTGGCTGGTGGCGGCGAGGTAGTCCTCTACCTGGATGATCGCCTTCTCGGGGTCCACTACGCGGAAATAGACCACTGCGTTGACCTTCACCGAGACATTGTCCCTGGAGATCACGTCCTGGCTCGGTACGTCCATGACGATGACCCGCAGGTCCACCTTCACGATCTGCTGGATGACCGGGACGACTATGATGAGTCCGGGGCCCTTCACGCCCTGGAAGCGTCCGAGCAGGAAAATGACGCCCCGCTGGTACTCGCGCAGGATCTTGAGCGCCGCTGCAATAAAGACAAGGATGAAAAGGATGGCGGCTGCGTAGACTTCGATAAGCATGATCAGGTTTCCTCCCGATTATCGAGGGGCTCGACGGACAGGACCAGTCCGTTGCGACCCGTGACTCGTACGGCTTGTCCCGCGGCCACCGGCACTCGGCTGCGGGCAGTCCAGATCTCCCCGTGCAGGCGCACCCGCCCCTCACCCTGGAACGCTGCCTGCGCATAGCCGGTAGCCGCGAGCAGCTGCTCGGCCCCGCTCACCACCGGCCGCCGCCGCGCTCGAACGGCCATGCCGACCACGAAAACGAGCAACAATGCACTGATCGCAGCAAGGGCGAGGACCAACGGGATCGACAGGCCGAAACCGGGGGCATCCGTATCGATCAAGACGAGCGACCCGACAACGAATGCGATGAGGCCGCCGATCCCCCAGGCCCCGAGACTCGGAACAAATGCCTCGGTCACCATCAATGCCAAGCCCAGAAAGATCAGAGCAACGCCCGCGTAGTTGACGGGCAGCAGGTGGAAGGCGTAGAGGGCCAGCACCAGGCTCACGGCGCCGGCTATGCCGGGCAGGACCGCACCCGGATTCGAAAGCTCGTAGATGAGTCCGTAGATGCCCACCAGCATCAGGATGTAGGCGATATTCGGGTTGCTGATGATGGAGAGCAGACGGGTGTGCCAGTCCGGCGCGAGCTCGACCCTGGTCACGTCAGTAGTGTCCAGCGTCACCTCTCCCCCTGAAATCTTCACGACCCGGCCATTGAGCTTACGCAAAAGCTCGTCGAGGTTGCGGGCCAGAAGATCCACGACACCCAGTTGCAGGGCCTCCTCCGCCGGAAGGCTTGCCGCTCCGCGCACGGCCTTTTCCGCCCACTCGACGTTGCGCCCGCGCATCTGTGCGAGGCTGCGGATATAGGCGACGGCGTCGTTCACCAGCTTGTGCTTCATGGCGTCGCCGGACTCGGGAGGCGTCTCCTCTTCCTCGCCCCCGGAGGGTTTGTTCCGCTTGGAAATTTCCGGGGTCGCCCCGCCCGATAGACCACCGATCTGAACCGGTGTGGCTGCGCCCAGATTGGTGCCTGGGGCCATCGCCGCGACATGGCAAGCGTAAAGGATGTAGGTACCGGCGCTGGCCGCTCTGGCCCCGCTCGGTGCAACGAATCCCACCACGGGAGCCAGCGATGCATTGATGGCCTTGACGATGGCTCGCATGGAGGTATCGAGACCCCCGGGGGTATCCATCTTTATAACCAGGAGCTCGGCTCCGCGCGCTTCGGCGTCGGAGATCGCCTCCTCGACGTAGGCGGCGGTGGCCGGCCCGATCGCCCCGTCCACCGAGATGACCAGCACCTCTCGACCTCCTTGCGGCTCGGTGACCGAAGCCGCCGAGGTGACCACGCAAGCAGCGACCAGGTAGATGGCTAACCAAATCCTCCAGCTGAGCATCCTAGGGTCCTCTTTGGATCACCCGATCCACTTTACATGATAGACCCACAGTCGCATGTCCTCCTGCACGACCTGCCGATCCGTGACATCCGTGAACGGCAGTGGCTCCCGGACATGGCTATAATCGGGAAACATTTCGTGGCTCGAGGCCGCCACTCGGCATCATGATCGACATACGCATCCAGGCTGAGCCCTTCGACATCGCGAGCGAGCAGGAGAGCCTTTGGCGTGAACATCCGCAGGTAGGGGCACTGGTAACCTTCGTCGGCCTGATGCGGAACATGAACGAAGGTGACAGGGTGAGTCGCATGCTCCTGGAGCACTATCCGGGGATGACCGAGAAGGCCCTGACCGCCATCGCCGAAGATGCCGTTGGGCGCTGGGACCTGCAGGGGATTCGCATACTGCACCGGGTAGGCGAGCTCGAGCCCCAGGATCCGATCGTGCTGGTGGCCGTCACCAGCGCCCATCGGGGCGACGCCTTTCGCGCCTGCGAGCTCCTGATCGATTACCTCAAGACCCGGGCACCCTTCTGGAAAAAGGAGATCCTGGAAGACGGTGAGCGTTGGGTGGATGCCAGGGCAACGGACGAGACGGCGGCACAGCGGTGGGAGCCAGCATAAGGCGCCACCGCGGAAGAGAATGGCCGCCAAAGTGCAGGGAGCGGAGCGCAAGATGCGAGCAACGCAGACAAAAAGTGCGGACAATCGGCGTGGGAAGCCTTGAGCAAAGACGGAGGGTCGAGGATTTCAGATGTCTGAATATCGCATAACCGGCAGCTGCCTATGCAAAAAGGTGTCCTATGAGGTCACCGGCAACCTGGGGATCTTTCAGTACTGCCATTGCTCACGATGCAGGAAGTTCACAGGAAGCGCTTTTGCCTCCAACATCATCGTAGCTCCGGCCGATTTCGAGTGGTTGAGTGGGCAGGAGAGCATCGGACGATACGAGCTTGCCGAGGCCAAGCACTTTGCGACATCCTTCTGCAGGAATTGTGGCTCGTCCCTTCCATGGTTGACGCAAAGTGGGAAGGCCGTCGTAGTTCCGGCGGGCACGCTCGATGCCGACCCTCGAATCAGGCCCTCACAGAACATCTTCTGTGCTTCCCGCGCCGTCTGGTATACGCAGCCGGGCTCGCTGCCCGAGCACGACGAGCTGCCTGGGAAATAAGAGTCGCGGGCTCCGATCGCCCTTGCCTCTGCGTGCACTTGCGATGGGCATGAGATAGCCGTTCCGACGGACAGTTCCCAAGATACCTCGGGGCCTTCATTGCAAGCCAGGGAACAGCGTGTCGCGCTGGATTCGCATCTTCAGGCGCTGACGCTCGTCCTCGCGTCGTGCCCGGAGATCTCTTTTGAGCGAAGCGGAGGGGGTTTTCGCGCCTGTGCCCCGTCTCAGATTACGATCCCTGTCGAGAGACTGACGCTGTTGTTGATCCAGCGCACGCAAATCGAGCTGTTGGCGTCGTTCGAGTTGATCGAGCCTATCTGCCGTGCTCGGCTGGAGCGGTTGGGCGTCCTCGCGAAAGGTCTTCTGGTCCTGTTCCAGCCGGAGCCAGCCTTCTGCCTGTTGGCGTTGCTGTCTGCCGACGCTACCCGGATCCCAGGCCGCCACATCGAGGGTCACCACAAGGGCGATCAGAAAAATCCATGCGGTGACTCCACCGCGGAGACCTCGGCACATCACCCTGGTGCAGCGAAGCCCGGCTTTACGATCCGGGTGCGGGCCGAGCTCCGGGTAAGGATTCTGCATGAAAGACGACGAGATTTTCGGATAATGAGCTGCATACATCCAACGCATCATGAGAATTGCCGTCCCCCCCGCGCTCTGCAGCCACTTGCCGGTGGCGAATCCCTACGTCCGTAGTCGTTGTTTGCAGATCTTCCTACAATAAGCTTAGTCAAGCTTGTCCGCTTTGATACTGGGGAAACCCTACTTGTCTCATCACCCTGCCTCGGCTTTGCTTGCGGGTAGGTGGGAAGTTTCGCATGAGCTCCCCCGGATCGCGTGCTAGTATACCCTGCTTTCAATATGGGTAAAGAATCCTGAAAGGCAGTTTTATGATCGGTCGCCGGAAAGAAACCGCGGTTTTCCGGAGGCTGACCACAACTCCACTCCCCGACATCACGGCAAGAGGCATTCCCATGGCAACGTCAACGAGGAAACGTATCCACTACTTCGGAAAGACGAAATCCGAAGGGACCAAAGAGATGAAAGATCTGCTCGGCGGCAAGGGGGCGAATCTGGCCGAGATGACATCGATCGGACTCCCGGTGCCCCCCGGGTTCACCATCACGACCGAGACCTGTGCAGAGTACAACAATATCGGTGGAAAGCTCCCGGAAGGGCTGCTCGACGAGGTGCACACCAACATGGCAACCGTCGAACAGGAGACCGGTAAGAGCTTCGGCTCCGAAACGAATCCTCTGTTGGTCTCGGTACGCAGCGGCGCAGCAGTCAGCATGCCGGGGATGATGGACACGGTCCTGAACTTGGGCCTGACCGACAAGGCGGTGGACGCCTTGGCCGACATCTCCTCCAACCGCCGGTTCGCCCTGGATGCCTATCGCCGCCTGATCAACATGTTCGGCGACGTGGTAATGGGCGTCAGCCATGAGCACTTCGAGGAGGAGTTCGACAGGATCAAGGCCCAATACGGGGTCTCACTGGATACCGAGCTGAGCGAAGAAGGTCTGGCGGATCTGATCACCGCATACAAGAAGGTATACCGGGAGCACACCGGTGAAGACTTCCCCCAGGACCCCTATCTGCAGCTCGAGAAGGCCATCGAAGCCGTCTTCAAGAGCTGGAACATCCCCCGCGCGGTGCGATACCGGGAAATCAACGAGATCACCGGTCTGCTAGGCACCGCCGTCAACGTGCAGACCATGGTGTTCGGCAACATGGGGGAGGACTCGGGTACAGGCGTCGCCTTCACCCGCAATCCGTCCACCGGTGAGAATACCTTCTATGGCGAGTTCCTGGTCAATGCCCAAGGCGAGGACGTGGTTGCGGGTATCCGCACACCCCGGCCCGTCGCCGAGATGTCCGACTGGCGACCGGAGCTCTACGAACAACTCCTGGACGTGAAGCGCATCCTGGAGGACCACTACCGGGAAATGGAGGACATCGAGTTCACCATCGAGCGCGGGACCATGTTCCTGCTACAGACCCGTACCGGTAAGCGTACCGGCCCGGCAGCGGTGAAAGTCGCCGTGGATATGGCGATGGAGTCCCGCATCAGCGAGAAGGAGGCCCTGCTGCGGGTACCGGCCGCCGACCTGAACCAGTTGCTGCTACCCACCTTCGATCCGACCGCAGCTCGCGAGGTACTGACCACCGGGCTACCCGCCTCGCCCGGGGCCGCTTCCGGCATGCTGGCGTTCACGGCCGAAGAGGCGGTCGAGCGCACCCAAGCCGGTGAGTCCGTACTGCTGATCCGCAAAGAGACCAGTCCGGAGGACATCAGCGGCATGCACGCGGCGTCCGGAATCCTGACATCGACCGGCGGCATGACCAGTCATGCGGCGGTGGTCGCTCGCGGTTGGGGCAAGTGTTGCGTCGCCGGTGCCGGGGAGGTACAGATCGACGAGAATGGCCGCACCATCACCATCAAGGGCCACACCTTCGGCGCGCAGGACGTCATCAGCATCGACGGCTCCTCCGGTGAGGTCATGGCGGGCAGCGTTCCTACCCGCGACCCCCAGCTTTCCGGCGAGTTCGCCACCCTGATGGAGTGGGCAGACCGTTACCGAACCCTTGCCGTTCGGACCAATGCCGATACCCCCGAGGATGCCGCCCGGGCGCGGGGATACGGTGCCGAGGGTATCGGACTGTGCCGCACCGAGCACATGTTCTTCGAGGGCGACCGCATCACGGTCATGCGCGAAATGATCCTCGCCACCAACGAAACGGAGCGTCGTGCCGCCCTGGACAAGCTGCTTCCCCACCAGCGGAAAGACTTCAAAGGCATCTTTACCGCGATGGCAGGGCTGCCGGTGACGGTCCGCCTCCTCGACCCACCGCTGCACGAGTTTCTTCCCCACGAAGAGCAGCTCCAGGCCGATCTGGCCCAGCACCTCGGCGTGCCGGTGGAGCACGTCAGGACCCGGGTCGGTCAGCTGCACGAAGCCAACCCCATGCTGGGTCACCGGGGGTGCCGCCTCTCCGTCACCTATCCGGAGATCCTGGAGATGCAGGTCCAGGCCATTACCGAGGCTGCGATCGAGTGCGCCAACGAAGGGATCGAGGCCAAGCCGGAGATCATGATCCCGCTGGTAGGTGTTGCCAAGGAGCTGGAGTATCTTCGTCAAAAGGTCGAGGCGACCATTGACCTGACGAAAAAGGCGCAAGGTTACGCAGGCGAGCTCGATATCCCGATCGGCACCATGATCGAGATCCCACGCGCCGCATTGACCGCGGATCAGGTGGCCGAGCATGCGGACTTCTTCAGCTTCGGCACCAACGACCTCACGCAGATGACCTTCGGCTACAGCCGCGACGATGTGAACAGCTTCCTACCCGATTACCTGAAGCAGGAGATCCTCGAGAAGGATCCCTTCCAGTCGCTGGATACGGGCGGTGTTGGGCAGTTGGTAGAGATGGGAGTCGCCAAGGGCCGAGGCGTCAAGGGGGAAGGGATGAAGATGGGAATCTGCGGAGAGCACGGAGGTGATCCGGCCTCCATCGATTTCTGCTGCAAGGTCGGTCTGAGCTACGTCTCCTGCTCGCCGTTCCGAGTTCCCGTAGCCCGCCTTGCGGCGGCCCAGGCTGTTGCGTCAGGATAGCCTCTCTCGGAGCCCCTGAGCGCCCCTCAGCCCCAGGGAGCGCCACCGCTAAGACAGGCGATGGCGCTCCCTTTCAATTCCTCTCCCGATACAGCCTGCGGCAGCCTGCCGGACAGGGGGTATCGACGCATGCCGAATTAGAGCGAGCCGCTACCGACAACCGTGGTCCATGTCTCCGTTCCGGCTGGCTCTGGACTACCCGACGAGACCGCGACTCTGGGTCGACTACTCGGAATCAGGACTGATTCGCAACGCCGTGTGGTACGTGTCCAGTTGCGACCAGCGCGCCGGCGGAATCGCAGTGTGCCTGCTGGTCGTCGAAGAAGAAGTCGGCGTTGAACGCCTTGAGAAAGGGCCCCTTGTCCAGACCGCCGAGAAACAGGGACTCGTCGATACGTATCCCCCAGGTGCGCAGGGTTCGGATGACTCGTTCGTGGGAAGGGGCCCCTCGGGCCGTGATCAGCGCGGTTCGCAGCGGAGTATCCTCCACCGGAAACAGGCTCTGGATCCGGTGCAATGCGATCAGAAAATCCTTGAAGGGTCCACCCCGGAGCGGCTCATGGGCAGACGCGCTCTCGGACGCGTTGAAGACCTTCAGCCCGTGCTTGCGGTAGACCTGCTCCGCCTCATCCGAGAAGAGCACCGCATCCCCATCGAACGCGATGCGCAATTGCCCCGCGTCTGCATCGGACGAGAAGCGCACGAGCGGCAGGATGGTGGCTGCCGCACATCCCGCATCCAGGGCCATGCGCACGTCGCTCGGGTCGGCCGAGAGGAAGAGATGGGCACCGAATGCGGAGACGTAGCGATAGGGGCTGCATCCACCGGTGAAGGCCGCGCGCGTAATGTCCAGTCCATAGTGGCGTATGGAGTTGAAGACCCGCAGACCTGTATCCGAGCTGTTGCGCGAGAGCAGAATGAGCTCGACTTGGCCGCGCTCCCCCAGGCGCTCATTGAGCGCCAGGAGTTTTTTCGCCATGGGAAAAGCGACGCCGGGCTCCAGCGTATCCTCTTCGTGATGGATCTGGTACCGGCAGTAGGCGGCAACCCCCTCGGCCTCGAATACCCGGTGGGAGGCGGTGAGGTCGAACAGCGCCCGCGAGGAGATGGCCACGACCAACCTCACGGAGCCGGGAGCCCCGTCGCTCAGGTTGCCGCACGCTCCGGACTTTGCCAAGGGTGCCGAGCCTCGAAACAATGACGAGCCGCGCCGAAAGCAAACGCGGCCGCAGGGGTCCTTACCAGGGAACGAAGGAGTTGACGAAGGACATGGGGCGGCTGATATTGCGGTTCATGACCGCCATATCGTCGCGCATGTTTCCAGTGGTAAGGGTCATGGTCCGTATCGCCTGATCCATGGACCTCATGCTGGTCAAGATGGGCTCCAGGGTGGCCACATCCCGGGAGATGGAATCTACGCTGACCGCCATGGTCCGGACATTGGCGCTCATCTGGGCGACGTTGTCCGATACGGACCGCATGTTGCTGGCCACGACCGTCATGCTGGAGTCCACGGTCTTGGCCAGGTAGTGAATGTCTTTGGCTAGGCTGAATACCAAGTAGAAGCCGTAGGCGGCCAGTAGGATGAAAGCGAACAGCGAAGGATAGACGATGAGCTCCCAACGCCTGGCGCTGTTCTCGAATGCCTGTGAAAGACGATCGACCGCGTAGGCGTTGAGCCGAGCATCCTCACCCCCCACGCCATCGGCTCGCACCGCTGGGCCGTTTGTGCTCGTTACTCCGTCCGGTATTTTTTCGTTATCCGCCATGTGCAGAAGAGGAAATCTCGATTATCGCTTTACTGTCTTATCGTTAAGAACTCATAAGCTTAGCATAGATCTTTCCGTACACAAGCCAGCGTGATCACCTGCCGTCTCAGCTGACGAGGTTGGGATACAGGGCGGCGGCGAGGGAGAAGAATTCGCGCGCGCCCTTCCCCCGCGGTTCCAGCTCGAACACGGCCAGCCCCTCGCTGAAAGAGCGCCTGAACACCGTACGCTGGCCCAGACGCGGTTTGAGGAACTTGATGCCGGGCAGGGATACCAAAGCAGCGGCCGCCTCGTTCGTCTCCCGCACCGCGTGATGGGTATCGCCGCGATTGATGAATCCCATGATTTCGGCCGGCTTTTCTCTCTTTATCGAGCTCACGAGGTGGATATAGCGCTGCGTCGACCAGATGTCCGCCTGGGATGGAGGTACTGGAACGACCACACGGTCGCAGAGCTCCAGCGCCCGTCGCATCGATTCCATATCCGAAGTGCCGACGTCGACCAAGGTCTCGTCCGCTTCAATGAGCCGCTCAGGGGTCAGCCCCGACTTGTCGGCGACCCGCAACGGGGGATCGAAGCCTTCTTCCATGCGAACCTCGATTACATCGGCCAGGGTCGACTGGGGATCCGCATCGATGAGCTGAACCGTCACGTCCGCCATCGCGAGCCACACCGCCAGATTGAAGGAAACGGTGCTCTTGCCCGAGCCTCCCTTGAGACTTCCAATTAGCGTAATCATCGGAGCCAGGAGCTGTAGCAGGATATCAATCTTGGGGCGTCTCTCCCGAGGGACCTCCCGGCTTCCCCTGAGGGACAGACATACGCTCATATCCGGCAGGGACAGTGAACAACTCGTCTGGCTGCTTTCCGATGTGGATATCCTTCAGCTCACTGACCATGCCGCCGGGAAGTTTCTGGCGAACGATCAGATTCAGCTCTGGATCGAACCACTGAGAGGTATGTGTCTCGGGTTGATTCGGTGCGGTCACCACCATGTCCCATTCTTCTACCGGTCGCCCCTCATGCTCCGTCTTTTTGGCGAATTTTAGCTCTGTCTTCTGTCCGTTCGGCATCTCCTGGCGCAGAGGAACGCCCCGCTCCTTATCGATCCACTGGGTGCTCTTCATGGTTTTCCCCTCATGGGAAGTGACAATTTCCCATTTGACCGCCGTTCTTCCATCGACTTTTTCCTCGCCGAGCTTGCGACAGGTAAGACCCGGCATTCCGGCACAGGGATCCTCCGCAGGCTCCGGCTTCGCTCCCGGACTCTGGCCACCCGGGACGCCTAGCCTTTGCTCCATGTATTTTTTCTGTCCAGGAAGAAGTATCCACTCGATGCCGCGCTTCTCGTCGGTAATACGTACGACTTGCTGTCCCTGTTGCGACATCTCGGTGCGTACCCGCTGATCTCCGACGTACATCTTGACGGCCGATGTGGCTCCCTGCGGTCCCTGCTGGACCATCTCTGCCGAAAATTCGGTGTCGGCATACAGGGGGCTCGAAAATCCAGCCACCAGCAGACCAACGGCCAACACGCGGATAATCGTAAAATCTGTAATCTTCATCTCGAGCTCATCCTCATTCATCTATTTCGCGTGATCCTGAGCAAGCCCACACCCGGACCGGCGCAAAGATCGACAAGCTATTCTCTACCCGCCCCGAGGTGTTCGCAACGACATGTGGCTTGAAAAAGCCCAGGGTAGGGAATCTTCACGGTCTCCCATCGTAGCGATCCAGCCAGCCACCATCGGACTGGTAACCATAGGTTTCTACGGGGGGAGACACATCGACTTGGCGAAGTCCTTCGACGAAAGGATGAGGCGAGCGCGGGCGCCACCCGGTTGCCGTGTCGATGCGTCGTCGCTCCAGGTCTGTCAAGGGACGAAATCGGTAGCTATCGCGCCAAGAGGCGGCATTCCAATCCCCGACCTCATGCGGACCCTCACTGCGAAAGTAATATCCGCCCCTTGCCGAGGCGGCGGGATCGTTGGTCGATGCCCGTGGATCCGGGTAGCCCTGATCCCATTCGCTCGCCCAGCGGGATTGAGTAACGTCAGCGCGATGGTAACGTGCATCACCGACGAACGGCGAATCGGCCAGATACCGAGTATCCGGGATCTGCTCAACGTAGGGGTGTGGTTTCGGCGCTCGATAGGGATTCGTCCCATAGCCCCCGGAATTCCATCCGGGGATTTCCCCCCTCCCGGATAGATAGACACCTGCGGCAGGATCGGAATCCAGGGAATGATTGCGGTAGGGCGCGTATTCGGCCCAGTAAATCGCTCGGTCCGAGTGGAGCCTCCCGTCATACGGGGAGCTCGCCGATCCCGAGCTCTGACGGAAAAGTGCGGACTCTGCGAACAACGGCATGGGCACGAAGGAGACAGCCAAAAGCCAGAATGGGAGTTTCATCGGGTCGGCCGGCAAGAGCCACGCCGAGGTACTGCACCTGGAGTCCGCGCCGGGATGGGAAGCTCGTCATGCATCAATCGAAACCCGGGCCCTTGCCTTCGTCCACCTTCAGCCGTATCCCACGCCGCTGTGCCTTCTTTTGCACCAAGGTCTGCTTCTCCGTCCCCGACAATTTTTCGGTAACCTTCTTGGTCACCCGTTTTCTTGCCGTACCCTTCTTTTTCACACCCTTCCTTTCGACGCCAGCCTTGGCGCTTGTCCTGTCCGCACTCGCGTTGCCCCGGTCTTCCTTGGCTACCGCCTGTGCTCCAGCCGGCTCATCTGGAACCGCTTGCGCGGGCTCCTCGGACACCGGCTCGGGGATATTGGCCTCCGGTGCGGGGCTCACCGGCTCCACGGATGCGGCAATGCCCTCGTCCGACTCCGGCGCCTTCGCCGCTGCCTCCGGCGCCGCACTCCCCACATCTTGCTCGGGAACGGGGCTATCCGGCTGTCCTTTTGCGATGGCAACCTCGTCTTGCCGCTCCTCGGTGTTGCCTGCGATTGCGCTCTGTTCCCGCGCTGTCGCCGGGGCGGTATTTCCGGTCATTGCCGATGGCTCGTCCCCTGTTCTCGAAGCAGGCGCCGCCGCGGGGGTAGCGCTGCTCGATCCGCCTCCCGCGCGACCGGCGGCCGGTCGCACAGGCTTGGCCGCCGGCTTTTTCTTTTTGACCAGGCTTTTGACGAGATCGTACAGCAAGAGAAAGATTCCACGGATCAGGTAAAAGGCTATGGCAATTCCTTCGACCACGAAGCCCCAGACGGTCACCAGGGCACTACCCTTGGACTTTTTCGGCACCTTCTTCTGTGCCTTCTTGGCCTCAGCGGCCACGCAAGGAACGCTACCGCTCGCAGGTGCGGTCGCCGCTGCCACCTCGCACAGATCCTTGCTGGCTGCAACGCAACCCAGGGGAATCACTACGAGCGTGAGCAGGGTGGACACCAGTACCCCGGAGGCCAGCGAGATCGCCATCCCCTGGAAGATCGGGTCAGTGAAGATGACGCTGGAGCCGGCCACCAGTGCCAAGGCCGTGATGACGATGGGGCGCGTACGCGTCTTGCAGGCCCGAATGACCGACTCGGCGACGGGCACGCCCTTTTGCACCTCGTGAATCGAAAAGTCCACCAACAGAATCGAGTTACGCACGATGATTCCGGCAAGGGCGATCCAGCCGATCATGGAGGTGGCCGTGAACTCCCCGCCCAGCCCGAGCTTGAACATGATCAGGTGAGCGGGAATGATTCCCAGCAGGGTCAAGGGGATCGGCGCCATGATCACCAGGGGAATCCGGAAGTTGCCGAACTCCCAGACGACCAGAATATAGATGAGCACGAGAGCGACCATGAAGGCGGCGCCCATATCGCGGAAGGTCTCGTAAGTGACGGTCCACTCTCCCGACCACTCCCAGGCGGAGTGACTGTCATCGGGCGGCGGCCCGATCCAATAGGCCGAGGGAACCACGCCATCGGGTGCCACGTAACCGCTCGCATCCATTTCATCCTGGATCTGGAACATGGCGTAGATGGGAGCGGCCAGCTTCCCACCCACGTCCGCCACCACGAACTCGATCGGTCGCAGGTCCTTATTGTAGATGATGTCCTCCTCCGGCACCCGCTGAAAGGATCCGAGCTCGCGCAGGGGGATGGTGAAACCGCCGCTGGACTGAATCGGCAGATCGCCCAGGCGATCGACCTGCGAACGCTCCGATAGGGGCACCTGCAGCGCGATCTGAACGGGCTCGTGCCCAGCCTTCTGCTTGACGTCTCCGATGGGAGCCCCGCCAAGGGCCATGGCCAGATTGCGATTGATGGTGTCCACGGAAATGCCGCGGCGCACCGCCTTCTCGGTGTCCACATCGAAGCGCCAATAGTCGTAGGCGTCGCGCAGATAGTTGTCCACGTCGCGGGCACTCTTCGCCTGCGCGAAGAATTCCGTCATGTCGCGCGTGAACTGGCGGCGAATCTCCGGTGTCGGACCGTGGATCTCGGCGACCACCGACTGCAGAACCGGCGGACCGGGCGGCATCTCCACGACGGACACCTTGGCACCGGTGCCCTCCGCCAGCTTCGCCAGCATCTCTCGGGCCGCGACCGCGAGCTCGTGACTGGTGCGGTGGCGCTTGCTCTTGTGCAGGAGCTGAACCTGCAGCTCGCCCTGCCAAGGATCCGACCTCAAGTAGTAATGGCGCACCATGCCGTTGAAGTCGAACGGCCGAGCCGTGCCGGCGTAGAGCTGCACCGCAGTCACCTCGGGCATCTCGCGCAGCTTCTCCGCCATGCGGTGCGCCAGATTGGCGGTAACCGGCAGGGCGGAGCCCTCCGGCATGTCGATGACGACCGAGAATTCCGGCTTGTTGTCCAGAGGCAGCATCTTCACCGGGACCCACTTGAAATAGAAAAAGGAACAGGTGAAGAGGAAGGTGCCCCAGAGCACGAGACGAAAGAGGGTGCGTTTGGTTTTGCTCTCGACGAGAGGAGTCAGGATGTTTCGATAGATCTTCTCGAGCTTTTCCACCTCCTTGTGCTCACGCTTCTCCGCCGTCTCCAGGTAACGCATGGTAGGCCGCAGCCACTTGGAAAGCGCCAGGTAAGGAGTGAACACGAAGGCGGCGAAGAGCGAGATGAACATGGCCACCGAGCCCAGGGCCGGGATCGGCTCCATGTAGGGACCCATCATGCCGCTGACGAACCCCATCGGCAGCAAGGCCGCCACTACGGTGAAGGTGGCCAGGATGGTCGGGTTGCCGACCTCGCGCACCGCGTCCACCGCGGTCTCGTCATCGGTGCGCCCCTCCTGCAGCCAACGGCGGTAAATGTTCTCCACCACCACGATGGCATCGTCCACCAGGATGCCGATGGAAAATATGAGTGCGAACAGGCTCACCCGGTCGATGGTGTACTTGGAGACCCAGGCGATGAAGATCGTCATCAAGAGGACCACGGGGATGACGAGCATGACCACCATCGCCGGACGCAGGGCACGAAACGCCAGCCACACCAGCAGAAACACCCAGCCGGTCGCCACGAACAGCTTGAAGATCAGCTCGCTGACCTTGTCGTCGGCGGTCTCCCCGTAGTTGCGGGTGACGCTGACCTCGACGTTGTTGGGGATACGCTCTCCCTTGATCTGCTCCACGCGGTCGATGATGGCGTTGGCGACCGTGACACCGTTGGTCAGCTCCTTCTTGGCGATGGCTACCGTCACTGCCGGCACCCCATCGGCCGTCACCCCCTCAGGCGCTGCAGGTCCGGTGTAATAGGCAACCATCTGGGTGGCGTCCTCGGGACCCTGGAAGACGCGCGCCACATCCCGGACGTAGATGGTCTGGTCCTGATGTGTACCGACGGGCAACCGCTTGATCTCGTCGACGCCCTTGAGGAAGGATCCGCTTGTCACGGAGAAATGGGAGCCGCTCGACTCTACCCCACCGGCCGTCGTCTCGGCGTTTGCGGTCTTCAGTGTCTGGGCGACCTGATCCAGACTGATTCCGTAGCCCGACAGACGCTCCGGGTAGACGTCCACCGTGACCTGCTCGCGGCGACCGCCGACGATGAAGGCGTTGCCCGTGTCCTTGACCTCCTTGAGCGCCTGGAGCACATCCTGGGCGAGCAGGCGCAGCTGGCCGTCGTCCACGTCCGGCAGGCCGTCATTGTCGAGATCCTTGGCCCAGAGCGTGATGGTCACGATGGGCACATCGTCGATGCCCTTGCTCTTGACCAAAGGCGGCATGACCCCGGGTGGGATCTTGTCCATATTGGAGGCCAGCTTGTCGTTCACCTTCACCAGCGAGGGACCCATGTGCTCGCCGACGTCGAACTCGACGGTGACCAGGCCCATGTTGCGCTGGGAGGCCGAGTACACGTGCTTGACCCCCGGGATCTCGCTCATGATGCGCTCGAGGGGCTGTACGGCGAGATTCGACACCTGCTCGGCGGAGGCACCCGGATACTGCACCATGATGTCGATCATGGGCACGGAGATCTGGGGATCCTCCTGGCGCGGCGTCATCACCAGGCCCAGCAAGCCCATCAGGAGCATGGCGACGTAGAAGAGGGGTGAAAGAGGAGATCGGATGAAGAAGCGGGCCGTGCGCCCCGCGATCCCGAGATTCTCCTCCGTGTACCTGGGTTGCTGACCGTTCGGGTTGGTCAGGGTCTCGTCTTCATTCATGATTCGATCAACCAAAACGGACCGGTTCGGGACAAGAAGGGGCGAGCGCGCCGGGACACACCGGCGCGGGGCTCCATCCGGTCAACGTCCTTTCGTAGGCCGTTGTTGTTTCTGGGTGGCCCAACCGGCCGCAATCCCCGGCGGTGGATCCGCCAAGATGCGCTCGCCGGGACGCAGACCGCTGAGAACCGTGATCAAGTCACCGGGAACCGGCTGGCCGACCCGGATGAGCCGCAGGTCGGGGTTACCCTGAGCATCCAAGACATAGACGCCGGGCAGGCTGCCGTTGTAGCGGATGGCCGATTCGGGAACGACCGGATTGGCACGCGCCGGGGCTTGAAAATCCGGCACCAGGACCTTGGAGTACATCCCCGGCTCGGCCACGCCCTGGGGCAGGTCGAACTTGATCTTCACCGTATGGCGCTGGGGATCGGCCATGGGAAATATCTGGGCGACGCGGACCGGCACCCTGCGGTGATTCACGTCGAGCTCGGCGTGGATCATCATGCCCTCGCGCAAACCGGGGCGCAGGCGAGCCGGGACGTCCACCTCCACTTGCAGGTACTCGACGTCAGCGTAGCTCAGCAACGGCTGGCCAGGCTGCACCGTGTCGCCCACCTCGATGAATTTCTTGACGATGACGCCGTCGAAAGGCGCAATGCTGCGGGCATCACGCAGCTTGGAATCGAGCGCCTGCAGCTCTGCCCGAAGACGCATGATCGAGCTGCGTGCCTGCTCGATCTGGGTACCAGATGAATAGAGGTCTGCCGACAGCTCCGCGCCTTGTGAGCGCTCGCCGGTAAAGCTCTCCATCGGTCGGGTGAACATCTGGTCGAACAGGTTCGGTATGGCCATGCCACCCGGTGGGTTTCGCGAGCGAGGAGAGAAGATCTCTCGGTTGTACTGCATGCCCGCGTTGCGCCAGGCCGCATCGGCGCTCTGCATCTGAGCCAGCAGGGCGTGACGGTTGGCGAGCAGCTCGCGGTCGTCGATGGTTACCAGGAGATCGCCCTTCTTGAAGGTGTCGCCCTCGATGCCGGCTAGGTACTTGACCCGCCCCGGCAGTTGGGCGGCGAGTGTCACCTCTTTGTAGGGGATGACGGTTCCACCCACCGAAACGGTCGGTGCCCCCTCGGCCTGCTTGACCACGAACTCCCCGCCCATGGGCATCGCCGATACGAGGTGAGTCGTAAGCGCCATACCCGCGGCGAGCAAAGAGCGAATGATTAATGATCCCATATGTCTTGCTACCTGAGCTGAACCTGTGCGGACGAAATGGACCGATCGGATTCGGAGATACGGCGCTCGTCTCTTGCGAAGCGGCTGAAGCCCGGCTTCGCCCGTGGCCGCGCCCTCCCGAAGGGGGCTGTGGACAGGGGAGCGAAAATGAAGAACACCCACCCTCAAGACGATAAATTTTTTTTATTGGCACATACCGCCAGAACGGGATTATCGCCAATCGACTGCCGGATTACAAGTGCGCACAGAGAATAATGCAACGAAATCAGTCGTGTAATGCAACATTCCTCAAAAGACGAGGATTGGCGATCCCAAGCTCCGGCTCGTCCGAGTCTAGAATCCGAATCGATTGGGCCTGGTCAGAAACCGAAATTCCCACATTATAGGCTACAGAGGAGGCAGGAATCCGTGGCAATTCATAGGCTATCCTGAGGACTCCGTTGGGTATACCATTTGCCCCGATTTTCTGCAGTCTGCGGCGCTTACCGCGGATCCGCCGCCCTCTTCCACCCAGCTGAGGGCGTTTCAAGAGCACGAGGAGCCATACCATGTCTTCTGGCGCAGACATTGTCGAGCAGCGATTGAAAGATCTGGAAGCCCACCTGGAGCAGGAAAACCCGGTGCTTCTCAGTGTCGTGCAGAGCTTCCGCGCCATGGATCGGATCGCCTATGGCATGGGGCTGCTGACGAGAGACGAGTCTTTCGCCTCCCAGATACCCTGGTGGCCGCTGATTTCCATCCTGGGGACTTTTTCCGCGGGGAAATCCACGTTCATCAATCACTTCCTCGGCGAGCGCCTGCAACGTACGGGTAATCAGGCCGTGGACGACCGGTTCACCGTCATCTGCTACAGTCGCGAGTCCGCGGGTCACGCCCTGCCGGGGGCGGCGCTGGATTCGGACCCGCGTTTTCCCCTCTATCAAATCTCCAAGGACATCGAGGCGGCATCCGCAGGCGACGGGGAGCGCACCGACGCCTATCTGCAGCTCAAGACGAGCCCCAGCGAGCGTCTGCGGGGAAGAATCCTGATCGATTCCCCGGGTTTCGATGCTGACGCCCAACGAACTGCGACCTTGCGCATTACCGATCATATCATCGGCCTTTCGGATCTGGTGCTGGTGTTCTTCGATGCCCGGCACCCGGAGCCGGGGGCCATGCGCGACACCCTGCGGCATCTGGTCGCGGAAACCGTCAAGCGGACGGATTCGGGGAAGTTTCTTTACATCCTCAACCAACTCGACACCGCGGCGCGGGAGGACAATCCGGAGGACGTGGTCGCCGCTTGGCAGCGGGCGCTCGGGGAAGAGGGGCTGACCGCCGGGCGTTTCTATACCATCTACAACCCGGATGCGGCCACCCCGATCGAGGACGAGGGCAAGCGCGAGCGTTACGAGAAGAAGCGCGATGAGGACCTGAAAGAGATCCACAGGCGCATGGAGCAAGTGGAAATCGAGCGCGCCTATCGCATCGTCAGCGCGTTGCGAAAGACCGCCACGGGCATCTTGGACACCGCGGCCCCTCTCCTGCAACGGGCAGTTCTAAAGTGGCGCCACCGCACCCTCGTCGCGGATGGCATCGTCTTCGGGCTGTTGCTCGTCCTGTTCCTCGTCTGGAGCATCGGCTCCGGACACTGGAAAGGATTCGTCTACGAGCCCGACTGGCTCATCTCCTTGAAGACGGTGCCTTGGGGGCCGGAGACCTTGTTGGCCGCCCTGATCCTGGTCGGGATCGCCATGCACGTCGGCATACGCAGGCTGGCGGCCAAGACGCTGATGCCCTGGATCCGACGGCAACAGAGGGAGGGACGCACACGCGGAGATCTCGTCGAGGCATTTACGCGCAGTACCCGCCCCTGGCGCCCGCTCTGGGCCCCCTCTCCCGTCGGCTGGGGGGGGGGAGTCAAGCAGCGCCTGCTCAGGATCACGGAGGACTGTGATTCCTACGTGCAAACGCTCAACGACAACTTTACCAATCCGTCCGGGGATGGTCTCGACTCGGATCTCGCAGAGCCAGCCGGGCCCACCGAGCCTGCCGAGTCGGGCTGATTCCGAGCTTGACTTGGTGTCATAGGCACACCATCTTAGGGGCGTGCCTGACGATTTCCCCTATTGCTACGCCTATCCCCACCCGGCAGTCACCACGGACGTGGTGCTGTTCACGATCGATGACCGCAGGCTGAAGCTCCTGTTGATCCGCCGCGGTAGCGACCCCTTCGAAGGCCAATGGGCACTCCCCGGCGGATTTCTGGAGATCGACGAGGATCTGAAGGACGGCGCCCTGCGGGAGCTGAGAGAGGAGACGGGCGTCAGGGGCATCTACCTCGAGCAGCTGCGCACCTTTGGTCGCCCGGGGCGGGATCCCCGCGAGCGGGTCATCAGCGTCGCCTATTACGCCCTGGCACCTTGCGAGCGCCTGACCGTCCGGGCCGCGAGCGATGCGGCAGAAGCCTCCTGGTTTCCCGTGGCCGATCTACCGGCACTGGCCTTCGATCACGCCGAGATCATACAGGCTGCGCACGAGCGTCTGGTCGCCAAGCTTGACTACTCGACCATCGCCTTCCAGTTCATGCCCGAGCGCTTCACCCTGAGCGAGCTGCAGCAGGTCTATGAGATTCTTCTCGACGCCGAGCTCGACAAGCGCAACTTCCGCAAGTGGGCTCGAGCCTTGGAGCAGATCGAAGAGACGGGCGAGCAGCGGAGGCAAGGCAGCCATCGGCCGGCCCGCCTCTATCGGCTCAAGCGTCCGGACCGGATCGAATTCATCAAATAAGAGACGACCGACATGTCCAGTCTATCTCCGCAGAAAATGGCCGAGAGCCGAAAAGGGCTCGCCACCGAGCCCCGGATTCGGATCCCGGAGCACCCCAAGTGGCCGGCGCTAACCGATGCGCAGAATGACGAGCTGAAGGGGCGCATCGCCCGGCTTCTCGCGGAGCAGAATGCCGTCCTGGTCGCCCATTACTATACGGACGGGGACCTGCAGGAGCTGGCGGAGGAGACCGGCGGCTTCGTGGCCGATTCCCTGGAGATGGCCCGCTTCGGCAGCGATAGCTCGGCCGGCACCCTGGTGGTGTGCGGGGTTCGCTTCATGGGGGAGACCGCCAAGATCATCAACCCGGAAAAACGGGTGCTCATGCCGGATCTGGCGGCTACCTGCTCCCTGGACGAGGGCTGTCCCGCCGATGCCTTCTCCGCCTTTTGCGACCAGCACCCGGACCGCACGGTGGTCGTCTACGCCAACACCAGCGCCGAGGTGAAGGCCCGGTCGGACTGGGTAGTGACCTCCAGTATCGCTCTGCCCGTAGCCAAGTATCTCCACGAGCGAGGGGAGAAGATCCTATGGGCCCCGGACAAGCACCTGGGCCACTACGTGGAGCGGATGAGTGGTGCCGATATGCTGCTGTGGCCAGGGGCCTGCATCGTCCATGAGGAATTCAAGAGCTTCGCTCTGGAAAGGCTGCGGCGCCTGCATCCGGATGCCGCCGTCCTGGTCCATCCCGAGTCCCCCGACGAGGTCGTAGACCAGGCCGACGTGGTCGGGTCCACGACGCTGCTGATCGCCGCGGTAACCGCGATGCCCAACCCGGAATTCATCGTCGCCACCGATGAGGGCATCTTCTGGAAGATGCACCAGCTGGCGCCAGGAAAGAAGCTGATCGCCGCCCCCACCGCGGGCACTGGCGCCACCTGCGAGAGCTGTGCGCACTGCCCCTGGATGGCCATGAACGCGCTCCAGAACCTGGAGCGCGTCCTGATCGAAAGGGACCAGGAAATTCACATCGATCCCCGAATCCGGGAGCAGGCGGTGCGCCCGATCCGGCGTATGCTCGACTTCGCCCGAGAGCGCGGCATCGGCGCCAAGCAGGGCGCCGATTCGGCCGTTCCCGGCAAGACGTCTGCGATCACTTGAGATCGGGACATAATCGCTGGGACGCGCGCTAGGCGGGCGAATCGACAAATTTCCTTCGGAACACCCCTGACGCGCAAGGAAAAGGGCCGCTGACCGGAATGACTCAGCGGCCCCGCGACGATGCTTCGGGCAGAATAATCAGCCCACCGAGTCACCCACCCTCAGTCCACTAACTCGCCCTCCAGCACCCGCTCGAAGGTGAGCCGCCCGTCGAATAGCTCCACGTCGATCGCATCGCCCGGCCCGAGCTTGCCGGCCAGGATCTCCTGGGCCAGAGGATTCTCGAGCTGCGAACGGATGGCGCGCTTGAGCGGCCGCGCACCGTAGACCGGATCGAAGCCGGCCTCGCCCAGATGATCCAGGGCGGCATCGCTGACGATCAAGCTCATCTCGCGCTCAGCCAAGCGCTTCTGTAGGTAGTGGATCTGGATGCGGGCGATGGCCCGGATCTGCTCCCGCTGCAGGGGATGGAAGACCACGATCTCGTCCAGTCGGTTGATAAACTCGGGCCGGAAGGCCACGCGGACCACCTCCATCACCGCCTCCTTCATCTCCTCGTACTGCTCCTCGCCCGCCTTCTGCTGAATGATGTCCGAGCCCAGGTTGGAGGTCATGACGATGACCGTGTTGCGAAAATCCACGGTGCGACCCTGCCCGTCCGTGAGACGCCCATCGTCCAGAACCTGGAGCAGCACATTGAAGACATCCGGGTGGGCCTTCTCCACCTCGTCCATCAGGATGACGCTGTAGGGCCGGCGGCGGACCGCCTCCGTGAGGTAGCCGCCCTCCTCGTAGCCCACGTAGCCGGGGGGCGCCCCGATTAGCCGGGCCACCGAGTGCTTTTCCATGAACTCGGACATATCGATCCGCACCATGGCCTCTTCGGTGTCGAACATGAACTCGGCCAAGGCCTTGCACAGCTCGGTCTTGCCCACACCCGTGGGACCCAGGAACAGGAAGGAGCCCAGGGGCCGCGCCGGATCGGACAGACCCGCCCGGGAGCGGCGGATGGCGTCGCTCACCGCGCGAACCGCCTCGTCCTGACCGACCACCCGTTTGCCGATCTCCTGCTCCATGCGCAGGAGCTTGTCGCGCTCCCCCTCCAGCATCCTGGAAACGGGGATGCCGGTCCATTTGGAGACGATCTCGGCGATCTCCTCGGCAGTGACCTTGTTGCGCAGCAGCTTCTTTTCCGCATGCTCCGCCTCGGTCGCGGCCTCCAGCTGCTTCATGAGCTCGGGGACGCGCCCGTATTGGATCTCCGACATGCGCGCAAGATCCCCGGCGCGGCGTGCGGTTTCCATCTCGAGCCGTGCCCGGTCGAGCTCCTCCTTGATGTGTGCCGTTCCCTGGAGTGAGGCCTTCTCCGCCTTCCATACCTCGTCCAGGTCGGAAAACTCCCGCTCCAGGCGCTCGATCTCGTCCTCCAGGTCGGCGAGGCGCTTGCGGGATGCCTCGTCGGACTCCTTCTTCAGGGCCTCGCGCTCGATCTTGAGCTGGATGAGCCGGCGATCGAGCCGGTCCATCTCTTCCGGCATGGAGTCGATCTCCATGCGGATCTGGGAGGCCGCCTCGTCCACCAGGTCGATCGCCTTGTCCGGGAGCTGGCGGTCGGTGATGTAGCGGTGGGACAGGGTCGCCGCGGCTACGATGGCCAGGTCCGTGATCTCGACGGCGTGGTGGACCTCGTAGCGCTCCTTCAGGCCGCGCAGGATCGCGATCGTATCTTCCACGTTGGGCTCTTCCACCAGCACCTTCTGGAAGCGCCGCTCCAGGGCGGCGTCCTTCTCCACGTACTTGCGGTACTCGTCCAGGGTCGTGGCACCGATGCAGTGCAGCTCGCCGCGGGCCAGGGCGGGCTTGAGCATGTTGCCGGCATCCATGGCCCCCTCGGCCTTACCCGCCCCGACCATGGTGTGCAGCTCGTCGATGAAGAGGATGATGTTGCCTTCCTGGCGGGCGATGTCGTTGAGGACCGCCTTGAGGCGCTCCTCGAACTCACCGCGGAACTTGGCTCCCGCGATCAGGGCTGCCATGTCCAGCGCCAGCAGCCGCTTGGACTTGAGCCCCTCAGGGACCTCGGCATTGACGATGCGCTGGGCCAGACCCTCCACGATGGCCGTCTTGCCGACGCCTGGCTCGCCGATGAGGACCGGGTTGTTCTTGGTTCGGCGCGCCAGGACCTGAATGGTGCGCCGAATCTCGTCGTCGCGGCCGATGACCGGGTCGAGCTTGCCCTGCTCGGCCTTCTCGGTCAGGTCGATGCTGTACTTCTCCAGGGCTTGGCGCTGCTCCTCGGCATTCGGGTCGTCCACCGTCTGACCGCCGCGCACCTGGTCGATCGCCTGCTCGATGGCACCCTTGCTGGCACCGGCCTCGCGCAGCAGCTTGCCGAGCTCGCCCCGATCATCCACCGCCGCGAGCACGAAGAGCTCGGAGGAGATGTACTGATCGTTGCGCTTCTGGGCCAGCTTGTCCGTCTGATTGAGCAAGCGCCCGAGATCGTTGGAAACGTGGAGGTCTCCGCCGACGCCCTGGACCTGGGGCAGCCGCTCCAGGGCCTCGCCCAGCCCGGAGCGAAGACGGTTGACATTGACATCGGCCAAGGAGAGCAGGTGGCGCGCCGAGCCGCCCTCCTGGTCCAAGAGCGCCGCCATCAGGTGAACAGGCTCGATGAACTGGTGGTCGCGCCCCACGGCCAGACTCTGGGCATCGGCCAGGGCCATCTGAAACTTGGCTGTCAGCTTGTCCATTCGCATAGCAGAGTTCTCGCGATGTTCTCAAGGTTATTCCGCCGATTTGGGGGGGGACCGGATGAATTCAAGATATCGGAAATAAGGCCATCTGACCGGTGCAGGACGGGTGTCCGCTGCCAATCGGCTTACACGGTAGTGGTTTCCTCCTTGGCGCTCAAGAGGCTGCCGAGAGAGTCCTCGATCAGCTGATCGAGGGATTGGTT